>Ga0307504_10000007_pt1 | contig 246202 bp, 235 predicted proteins | sample 19_S_MG_FD_194516 | JGI IMG/M metagenome (GOLD analysis project Ga0307504, IMG submission 194516) | Soil microbial communities from Populus trichocarpa stands in riparian zone in the Pacific Northwest, United States - 19_S | ecosystem: Environmental > Terrestrial > Soil > Riparian zone >... | reverse complement strand
GCTGCCGTTGATCGCGGCCCGTGTCGACGCGGGTGAGGTGAAGATCCCGCTGGTGCGTCAGGTGGCGCAGCAGACCCGCCACCTCAGTGTCGAGGCAGCGGCCTTTGTGGATGCGGAGATGGTCGAGGTCGTGGACGGTCGGCTCCCGTACAGCAGGTTCGTGGACGTGCTGGCCGGCAAGGTCAAGGCCGCCGACCCCGAGGTCGCCGAGCAGCGCGAGCGTGAGGCCGCGGAGCGTCAGTTCGCGAGGAAGTCCCGCAACACGATCGAGGGGATGGGGACGTTCGTGGCCCGGGCACCGGTGGCGTGGGTGGTGGGGTTCGACGCGAGTGTCGACTATCTCGCGCAAGCGCTCCAGGCACTCGGTGACGGTGAGGATCTCGAGGCGCGGCGGGTGAAGGCGTTCGCGATCCTCGCGAACCCGATGCAGGCGGTCGAGCTGCTCGCGGCGTTCGCTGCCAAGCGTTCCGAGACGGCCGACGAGCCGCTCCCCATCGACGACACGGCCACCGTCGACGAGCCGCAGGCTGACGAGTCGGGGACTGATGAGCCGGCGGAACCCAGCGAGGCCACCGCAGGGGCCATGAACGACGTGACGGCCGATGCTGACACCGAGGCCAGCGATGCCGCCGAGCACTCCACGAGCGAACCCGCCGAGGCCGAGTCGTCCCCGACCGAACCCGAGCTGTTCCGGCCGACCGGCTTCCCGGCCTGGCTACAGGACCTCGTCCTTGGCCACAGGCCCGGCAAGGGCTACAGAGGCGTGAGTTGGTCGAAGCTGTTGCCGCGGGTGCAGATGTTCGTGCACGTCGCCCGGGAGAGCCTCGAGGCCGGAGACGGTGTGACCCGCTTCGAGGGCCACGGCCCGTTGACCTTGGACTACCTGCGACGGCACGTGGCGCCGTTCCAGCACTGCACGATCCGCGAGGTCATCGACCTGGACGGACAAGAACCGGTCGATGCCTATGAGATACCCGCTCGACATAGACGGGCCGTGCATCTACGGACGCCGGCCGACTGCTTCCCCTTCGCCACCACCACGAGTGAGGTCGAGATCGACCACACCCAGGCGTACGACCCCACCAGTGGGGTCGCGGGGCAGTCGAGCCTGGACAACTACGGACCACTCGGCAAACGACACCACCGGGTCAAGACACACGGCCACTGGGCGGTCCAGCAACCGTTCCCCGGGGTCTATGTGTGGCGCGACGGCTACGGCCGGTTCCATCTCGTCGACCACACCGGCACCCGCACCGCCGACCAGGAACCGGTCGAACCGAAGACCACGCCGGTCTACATCGAGATCTACCGCACCCCCGGCGTCAACTACGTCCTGACCGCCTGACCGCACACGGGGCCGGCGTCAGAGCCCGATGGCGGCCGTAGCAAGCGCGTAACGCTCGGCCTCGTCCTCCAGGTCGACCTCGAAGAATCCGCGGGCGTGGGCAATGCTGGTCGTCGTCATCCGGAACAGCAGGGCGCGAGCTACGGCGGCGACGGAGACCCCCGTCTGGTCGAGCAGCGACGCGTGAGCTCCGTGCCAGCACAGGGCGTCCGCGATGACGACGCCCTCGGCGTACTCCGTCGGCCGCCAGTAGGGCGAGACGTCGATGACGGCGGGCGGCAACGACGGGCTGAGCAGCACGTTGCCCGTCAGGTCGCCGTGCACGACCTGGGAAGGCCCGAGGGGCGCGAGCGCCCGCCGCAGCCGGAGACCGAGGCCGGCAAGCGAAGAGTGCAACAGGAGGGTGTGCTCGTCCCAGGCGACGCGATCAGCCACGGCCCACGGGTCGTCGCGCGCGTCCAGGCAGCCAGGACGCGACAGGTGCGCCACGGCCCGGTGGAACGCACGCCCGGCTTCCAGGATCTCGAGCCAGGTCGACGACTGCGTGTGATCGGGCACGGCACCGTCGACCCACCGCGTGGCCGTCCAGCCGTCGCCGGACCAGCTGCCGTTCGCCGCCCGGACCGGTTCCGCAAGCCGGAGCCCCGGTGCCCAGAGTCCGGTGAGCACGTCGGCCAACCAGTCGTCGACAGCACCGCCACCGGGCTTGAGCACCAGCCCACCCACAGCCCACGAGCTGCCCTGACCACCAGGGAGGAGCAGGGGAGTGCCCTCGACGCCGAACTCACGCAGCACGCTCACCGGCGGCCGCACCTCAGAGGTCCAGCAGGTAGAGGCTGAGCGTCGCCGCGGTCCCGTCGGGGTGCCGGTCGGTCCCGGAGACGAAGTCGCGCACGTGGACGAACCCGGACCCGAGCGCCACCCCCACCGACGCCGCGTTGTCCGGCGACACCCGGATGGCGGCGCGGGCACCGATCCGCTCGGCGCGCAGGTGCTCGCAGACCAGCCGGACGGCCGCGGTGGCCACACCCTACCGTCGCGCCCACGGGTGCACGGCGTAGGACAGGTTCACATCGTCCGGCGCGAGCCCGTCGTCGTTGTCCGGGTCGAAGTCGACGTAGCCCGCGAGCCGTCCGTCGAGGACGAGCCCGAACCCGCGCTTGCCCTGCCTGGCCTCGGCATTGGCCGCCAGCCGGTCGAAGTAGTCAGCCGTGGCATCGACCTCGCCGTACCCGCCGGTCAGCCACCGGACCGTCTCCCCGTCCTCGCCGGCGCAGTGCGCGGCAGCGTCCTCGCGGGTGAGGGCGCGGAGCTCGATGGCCATGGCGGGACCGTACGGCGTCGGCGCGACGAAAGCCCGCGATTATCGGGAGCCTCGTGAGTGACCCCTGGCGTGTGGCAGATTGCCGCCCATGGCTCTGCTCACGCGCGACAACGGGCACCTGGTCACGGACGACGCGGCGCTCGACTGCCCCGACTGCGGGTCGCCGGTGCGCTGGCGAGGGCCAGCGGTAGGGAATGCCCAGGCTCCAGCGACCGAGGGGACCTGCGCAGCCACTTGCCCTGATCCTTCTCGGTCTGGTGCCGGGGATCCTGGCCGCGATTGTCGTGCTCGACTCCGCTCCGCGCAGCGACGGCCGGGCGCTCGGGACAGTCGTGCTGGCACTGTCGCCGACGGTCTGGCTCGTCGGCGTGGTCGCCATGGGCGTCCGGATCGGGAGGCGTCCCGAGTGAGCGACCCACAGTCCTACCGCGAGCTCGCCGAGGACGCCTGGCGCTGGCCCGGCCTCCACCTGTACGACGGCCAAGACGGTCCCTGGCTGCCGGAGGTGGTCCGCGACGAGCCGGCGACCGGTCCCGACGTCGAACCGGACCGCGACTCGCTCTACGCGGGGCTGGCCGGCCTGGCGCCGCTCCTGGCGGAGATCCGGATGACCCGGCCCTGGACGGACGCGGAGTCGGACCTGGCCCACCGGGTGGTCGACCGGCTCAGGGACCAGCTGGCGACCAAGCAGGAGGCGAGCCTCTACCTCGGCCTCGGGGGCGACGTGGTGGCGTTGTGGATGCTGGCGCCCGGCTTCGAGGAGCTGGCGCTGTCCCGGTTGGAGGCGCTGGCCACGCCGGACGGATGGCGCAGCAGCTCGGGGTCGGGCCGGTCCCAGGGTCCCCGCTCACGGACGTCGTACTCGGCAGCGCCGGCACCGTGATGGCCGGAGGCGCGCACGCCGAGGCGCGGCGCTGCCTCGACCCGCTGGTCGCCTCCGGTGTCCCGCAGCGGCCGCGCCCCGGCTTCTGGGACAACGACGGCCGCTGCTGCCGCCCAACACCTCGTGGATGCAGGGCGCCGGCGGCATCGCGGCGTTCCTGTTCCGGATGGCCCGCGTCGAGGAGACCGGGCTCGACGCGCCCGTGCTGACCCGTCCCGACCAGTGGTGGGCAGTCCCCGAGCAGGTCAGGGCCAACCTCTAGGGTTGTCCCGTCACGACCACGAGACGGGAACGAGGCAGACGGTGGCCGTACGAGCCGTTAGAGGAGCGACACAGCTCGACGACGACGTCCGCGAGCACATGCTGGAGCGGGTCGCGGAGATGGTCACCACGTTGATGGAGGCCAACGGGCTCGAGGTCGACGACTTCATCTCGGTCATCTTCACCGCGACCTCGGACCTGGTCTCGGAGTTCCCGGCCTACGCCGCGCGCCGGCTCGGGTTCGGCGAGGTCCCGCTGATCTGTGCCCGGGAGCTCGAGATCGACGGGTCGATGCCGCGGGTGGTCCGGATGATGGCGCACGTGGAGACCGAGCTGCCGCGGGCCGACATCACCCACGTCTACCTGCACGGTGCCGCGGGACTGCGGCGCGACCTGACCCGGGTCCGTGAGGTCCCCGACGATGCCTGAGCGGATGCCCGACGGTCCGGTCCTGGTCGTCGGCGCGGGCCTGCTCGGCACGTCCATCGCCCTGGCGCTGCGGGCCCACGACGTGGACGTGGCGCTGCGCGACCTGAGCACCGAGAACCTCGCGATCGCCACCGGCCTCGGCGCCGCCAACGTGCAGGACGCGGACGTCGAGCCGCGGCTCGTGGTGGTCGCCGTACCCCCCGACCACCTGGCCGAGGAGATCGCCCGCGCCCTCACCGAGACCGACGCGGTAGTCACCGACGTGGGCTCGGTCAAGGGGGCACCGCTGGCCGAGGTACGCCGCCTCGTCGACGCGGGGCAGCTGGCCCGTTACGTGGGCAGCCACCCGATGGCCGGCAGCGAGCGGTCCGGACCGTTCGCGGCGTCCGGCGCGCTGTTCGACGGGCGCCCCTGGGCGGTCACCCCGCACGAGACCGCGTCCCCGGAGGCGGTGGAGGCGGTCACGGCGCTGGCCCGCACCTGCGGCGCCACCCCGGTCACCTTCACGCCGGCCGAGCACGACCAGGCCGTCGCGCGCACCTCCCACCTGCCGCACCTGCTGGCCGCCCTGGTCGCCGGCCGGCTCACCGACGCGCCCCGCGCCCACCTGGCGCTGTCCGGCCAGGGCGTGCGCGACGTGACCCGGATCGCCGCCGGCGACCCGGGGCTCTGGCAGCAGATCGTGGCCGCCAACACCGAGGCGCTCAGCGCGCTTCTGGAGGACGTACGGCGTGACGTGGACAGCCTGCTGGGCGCACTGGCCACGGGCGACCGTGCCGAGGTCGTGCGGCTGCTCGACCGGGGCGTCGAGGGCACGGCGGTGATCCCGGGCAAGCACGGCGGTCCGGTGCTCGCCGAGGGCGTCCTGTTCGTGGCCGTCCCCGACCAGGCCGGTGAGCTCGCCCGGCTGTTCTCCGACGCCGGCGAGATCGGCGTCAACATCGAGGACGTCCGCATCGACCACGACCCGGGCCGTCCGGTCGGCCTGGTGGAGCTCAGCGTCGCCGAGCGTGAGGTCGACCACCTGCTGGGCGCGCTCTCCGAACGCGGCTGGACGGCGCACCGGTAGGCTGCGGCTCGCCGAATCCGGCACAGCAGCAGGCACCCGAGCAGGAACGAGGCAAGCACGTGGGCGTGGTCGTGGCGATGGACGGACCTTCCGGATCCGGGAAGTCCAGCACCTCCCGGGGCGTGGCCACCCGGCTCGGCCTGCGCTACCTCGACACCGGCGCGATGTTCCGGGCGATGACCTGGTGGATGCTCGAGAACGGCGTGGACGTCGAGGACCCCGATGCGGTCGCGGCGAAGGCCGAGGCCCCTGTGCTGGTCTCGGGCACCGACCCGCAGGCGCCGACGATCACCGCCGACGGCACCGACGTCGCCGAGGCGATCCGCGGCGAGGAGGTCACCGGCAAGGTCAGCCAGGTGAGCACCGTCCCGGCCGTCCGTGAGCGGCTGCTGCGCGAGCAGCGCGCCATCATCGGCGAGGGCGACATCGTCGTCGAGGGCCGCGACATCGGCACCGTGGTCGCGCCCGACGCCGACGTGAAGGTCTACCTCACCGCCGACGCCGCCGCCCGCGCCGCGCGCCGCAGCGCCGAGCAGCAGGGCACCGACGTGGCCGCGACCGAGAAGGACCTGCTGCGCCGCGACAAGATCGACTCCGGACGGGCGACCGCGCCGCTGAGCATGGCCGCCGACGCTACGCACATCGACACCACGCCGTACTCCCTCGACGAGGTCATCACCCAGGTGGTGGCCCTGGTCCAGCAGGCGACTGGCTCGTGAACGCCGCGCGGGTCAGCCACACCGACCTGCCGCGCACGACCGAGGCGGTGCACCCGCCGACGGGGCTGCTCCGGCTGCTGCGTCCGTTCGCCCGTTGGTTCTTCGAGCGGCGCTACGACGTGCACGTGCACGACGCGCACCTGGTGCCGGGCACGGGTCCGGCGATCATCGCCTCCAACCACATCGGGCTGCTCGACGGCCCGCTGATGGCGGCGTTCACGCCGAGGCCGGTGCACGCGCTGACCAAGAAGGAGATGTTCCACGGCCGAACGGGAGTCGCGCTGCGCGCGGTCGGCCAGATCCCGCTGGACCGGCACGGCGTCGACCCGACCGCGGTCAAGGACTGCCTGAAGGTGCTGCGCGACGGGGGAGTGGTCGGCATCTACCCCGAGGGCACCCGCGGCGACGGCGAGCTCGAGCGATTCCACCGGGGTGTGGCCTACCTCGCACTCGCGACCGGCGCGCCCGTCGTACCCATGGCCGTCTTCGGCACCCGGGAGCCCGGTGGAGGCACCGACTCGGTGCCCGCGTCCGGTGCCCGATTCGACTTCGTGTACGGCGCTCCGGTGTACTTGGAGGCACACCCCTGGCCGCGGACCTCCTCCGAGGTGCTTCGCGCCACAGACGACTTGCGGAACATCCTGCGCACGCACCTTGTTCACGCGAAGGCCGTCACCGGGCGTTCCCTGCCCGGGCCGATCCCGGCCCCCCGCACTCTGAAGGACTGAGATGACCACCGAGACCACCGCCCCGCCCGTGCTGGCCGTGGTCGGCCGCCCCAACGTGGGCAAGTCGACCCTGGTCAACCGGATCATCGGCCGGCGCGAGGCCGTGGTGCAAGACATCCCCGGCGTGACCCGTGACCGCGTCTCCTACGACGCGACCTGGAACGGCCGGGCCTTCACCGTCGTCGACACCGGAGGCTGGGACCCCGACGCCCGCGGCCTCGCCGAGCGGATCGCCGCCCAGGCCGAGGTGGCCGTCACCGTCGCCGACGCCGTGCTGTTCGTGGTCGACGCCACCGTCGGCATCACCGACGTCGACGAGGCCGTCGTCAAGATCCTGCGCAAGTCTGGCAAGCCCGTCGTGCTCGCCGCCAACAAGGTCGACGACCAGCGCACCGAGAACGAGGCCTACGGCCTGTGGAACCTCGGCCTCGGCGAGCCGTTCCCGGTCTCGGCGCTGCACGGCCGCGGCTCCGGCGACATGCTCGACGCGTGCCTGGCGGCGCTCCCGGAGACCCCGAAGGAGTCGTACGGCGAGGTGGGCGGTCCCCGCCGCGTCGCCATCGTCGGCAAGCCCAACGTCGGCAAGTCCTCGCTGCTGAACAAGCTGGCCAAGGAGGACCGCGTCGTCGTCGACAACGTCGCCGGCACCACCGTCGACCCGGTCGACGAGCTGATCACCCTCGGTGGCCGCGAGTGGCGCTTCATCGACACCGCCGGCGTCCGCAAGCGGGTCAAGGAGGCCTCGGGCCACGAGTACTACGCCTCGCTGCGCACCAACACCGCCATCGAGCGGGCCGAGGTGTGCGTGATGGTCGTCGACGGCTCCGAGCCGATCTCCGAGCAGGACCTGCGCATCATCACCTCGGTCGCGGAGACCGGGCGCGCGCTGGTCATCGCGTTCAACAAGTGGGACCTCGTCGACGAGGAGCGCCGCTACTACCTCGACCGTGAGGTCGAGCGTGACCTGGTCCGGGTGCCGTGGGCGCCGCGGGTGAACATCACCGCGCGCACCGGCTGGCACGTCGACAAGCTCGTGCCCGCGCTCGACGCCGCCCTCGAGGGCTGGGGCACCCGCATCGGCACCGGCGCGCTCAACTCGTTCCTGGGCCGCCTGGTCGCCGAGCACCCGCACCCCGTGCGTGGCGGCAAGCAGCCGAAGGTCATGTTCGGCACCCAGGCCTCGACCGAGCCGCCCACGTTCGTGCTGTTCACCTCCGGCCTGCTCGAGGCGGGCTACCTGCGCTTCATCGAGCGCCGGCTGCGCGAGGAGTTCGGCTTCGTGGGCTCGCCGATCCACCTCGAGCAGCGTCCCCGAGAGCGCCGCAAGCGCACCTGATCCGGTGCACCATGGGTGCATGAGACGCACCCTTCTCGGGCTCGCCGGCGCGCTGCTGCTCGCCTGCGGCACCGCATCGCCGTCGTACGCCGTGGAGCCGAGGCCGGTCGCCGGCACCGGCTGCCACGTGTTCCCGGCGAGCAGCTGGTGGCACGCCAAGGTGACCAAGCTGCCCGTCGACACGCGCAGCCGCGCCTGGCTGAGCCACATGTCCACCTCCGTCCGGCTGCACCCCGACTTCGGCCCGTCGTACGGCGACGGGCCGGACTACGGGATGCCGGTGACGGTGGTGGCGGGCAGCCACCCGAAGGTGCACGTCGCGTTCGACTACGCCGACGAGAGCGATCACGTCGGCTACCCGTTCGGGACCGACACCCGGATCGAGGGCGGGCGCGCGTCCACCGGGGACCGGCACGCGATCGTCGTGGACAAGAGCACCTGCCGGCTCTACGAGACCTGGGCGACGCGGGAGTCCGGCGGCCGCTGGAAGGCCGGCTCGGGTGCCACCTGGTCCCTGAAGAGCAACGCCCTGCGCCCGGACGGCTGGACCTCCGCCGACGCGGCCGGTCTGCCGATCCTGCCGGGGCTGCTGCGCTGGAACGAGGTGGACGCCGGGTTCGTCGACCACGCGATCCGCTTCACCGCCGACGTCACCAGCCGGCACCACCTCTGGCCGGCCCGCCACGACGCCGGCGCCACCGACTCGTGGAGCTACCCGCCGATGGGTGCGCGGTTCCGGCTCAAGGCCTCCTACGACGCCTCGCACCTCGGGCCACGTGCCCGGACCGTCGTACGCGCCATGGAGACCTACGGGCTCGTGCTGGCCGACAACGGGTCGCCGTGGTTCTTCCAGGGGGAGCGCAACGCGCACTGGCCCGACCGGATGATCGCGGACCTGAAGACCATCCCGGCCTCAGCGTTCGTGGCAGTCGACACTGCCTCCTTGCGCTGAGCCCCGATTCTGAGGAACCGCAAGGCCTGCGGTAGGGTTCCACTCGCTTCGCCGGTGATCCCGTCGAAGTGTTCGGGCTGTGGCGCAGCTTGGTAGCGCACTTGACTGGGGGTCAAGGGGTCGCAGGTTCAAATCCTGTCAGCCCGACCGAACACGAACCGCCTCCGAGCTGCGTGACGCAGGTCGGAGGCGGTTCTGCTGTCACGGCACGATCGCGACGGGGCAGTGCGCTCGGTGCAGCACCTCCTGGCTGACCGACCCGAGCAGGATCCCCTCGACCGCTCCGCGGCCCCGGGAGCCGACGACCAGCAAGGCAGCGGTGGTGGACGCGTCGACGAGGGTGGGGACGACCGGTCGCGGCACGGCCGCGGAGTCGAGCTTCACGTCCGGGTAGCGCTCGGCGTGACCGCTCACCGCCTCGGCGAGCCAGCGTTCGGCCTCGAGCGTCTCGTGGGCCACCTCGGCCGGCACCTCGCCGGCCAGCGGGGTGCCCTTGCGCATGCTCGCGTCCCAGCCGTAGACCGCGGTCACCGTCGAGTCCGACGTTCCGGCGTGAGCCAGTGCGAAGTCGAGGGCCCGCTGGCTCGCCGGCGATCCGTCGACGCCGACGACGACAGGTCCAGGAGCGCGCTCCGTGTCGCCGCGGACCACCACGACGGGTCCTGTCGCGTGCCGTGCCAGGTGCTGGCTGACGGAGCCGAGCAGCACACCGGCTACCCGGCTGTGCCCCGTGCTGCCCACCACGATGACCGAGCCCGGCCCGGACGCCTCGGTGAGGACGTCGCGCGGGTCGCCCGGCCTGACCTCCACGTCCCACTGCGTCGCCGCCGACGCGGCGAGGATGTCGCGCGCCTGCACCGCCCAGTCGTGGAACCCGACGACCACGACCACCCTCAGCCGGGCCTTCCGAGCCATCGCCTCGTGCCTACCCCAGTCCAGGGCGCCGTGGGCGTCGGGAGAGCCGTCGAACCCGACGACGACCTCGCCGACCGTCGTACTGCTGCTCTGTGTGGTCATGGCCCCATCGTCACCGGCGACCCCGCGCCGGGGTGAGGGCCGGGAGACCGGGGGCGGCGGGACCTTCGACCCGTCGGACGGTCGGTGGGTACGGTCCGGGGATGCCCCACGACGAGGTCGTCGGGCTGACGCCTGGAACGGCGCTGGACGCGGGGTGCGGCGCCGGCACGGAGGCGGGCTGGCTCGCGCACGATTTCAAGCCTGTCGGGTCGTTCTGGGATGCTTGCGCGCCAGCAGAACGGGACGACGTCAGGAGGCGGAGCAGGTGAGCGAGGTGACCGGGGAGCTCGCGCGGGTCAAGGGTGCCTTCGCGCAGCCGACCCTCACGCTGCTGCACCAGCGCCAGGCGCCCGTCGTGATCACGATCTTCCGGGCGGCGTTCGGGCGCAACAACAAGCCGATCCCCACCGCGCGGTTGCACGTGCAGGTCGAGGAGCACCTGGCCGGGATCAGGCTGGCGGGGGAGAGCGACGTCCCGGCCGGCAGCGGCAAGGAGATCTGCCAGCGGTGGATGCGCGGCCAGTGGCTGGTGCGGTCCCTCGACGAGGCCGGGCACGAGGTCTACACGCTCACCTCGCACGCCCAGCAGGCGCTCGAGCTCGTCAAGAACCTCGCCCGCGACCGCGCCACGCTCAGCGAGCACCGGATCGCGACGATCCTCGGGACGGTGCGCCGCTTCAACGCCGAGGCGAACCCCGACCGGGGCGCCCGGGTCACCCTCCTCAACACCGAGATCGCCCGGCTGCAGGCCGAGCGCGACCGGCTGGTCGACGGTGCCGAGATGGTCAGCGCCACCGAGGACTACATGCTCGAGGGCTTCACCGAGCTGCTCTCCCTGATCTCGGCGCTGCCGAGCGACTTCGCGCGCGTCGAGGAGCGGTTCGCCACGATCCGCGGGGAGATCCTGGCCGCGTTCCGGGCCGAGGACCGGCCTGCGGGCGAGGTCATCGACGACTACCTGGCGCGCGCGGACGCGCTGATGACCGCCACCCACGAGGGCCGTGCGTTCGAGGGCGCGTTCGCGCTGCTGCGTGACGATGCGCTGGTGACCCAGCTGCGCGAGGACCTCACCGCGCTCCTGGAGCACCCGCTCTCCGGCGCCATCCTCAGCGACGTCGACCGGGCCGAGCTGCGGGGCACCGTGCGGCTGGTGCGCGACGGCCTCGACCGGGTGCTGGCCCAGCGCTCCCGGGTGACCGCGACGCTGAAGGAGTACATCGTCTCCCACGACGCCGCCCGCGACCGTGAGCTGGAGCAGACGCTGCGCCAGGTCGAGTCCGAGCTGATGACGTGGGTGGCCAGCACCGGTCCCCGTGCGAGCACCGACGTGGCGCTGCTGCCGGCGCGCGCGAGCGTCGAGCACCTGCGGGAACGGTTCTACGACCCGGCCGACGACGTGCTGCCGGAGCGGATCACCTCCGCCGACCCGAGCGAGGCGCCGGCGCTCTCCCTGTCCGGGCTGCTGTCCCAGGGCGGGCCCCAGCTGGCGTCACTGCGGCAACGGCTCGGGGACGCCCTGACCTCGCTCCAGCCGGCCGCGTCGCTCGGGGAGCTGTTCGACGGCTTCGAGCCGTCGCTGCGCCGGCCGGTGGAGATCTTCGGCCTGCTGCACCTCGCGGCCGACCACGACTGGCGCACCGAGGACACCGTCGAGGAGTTCGCGGCCGTCCGTCCCGACGGGTCCCGGCGCAGGTTCGCCGTACCCCGCACTCCGCTGCCCGACCCCGACCGACGAGAGAGCGAGAAGCGCGCATGAGCACCGAGGTGGACTTCGAGGACGAGATCCTCGACGACGAGTCGGTCTCGCTGTTCGAGGGCGACGAGGGTGGTCTGGACTACGCCCAGCGGCACTGCCTGGTGGCGCTGCTCAAGCAGCGGTTCATCAGCGCCCGCACCCACCCGCGCGACTGGCAGGCGCTCGTCGAGCACGAGCGGGTGCTCCGGTCGCGCCTCAACGACCTGTTCCTCGACCTGGCCGTCGACCGTGTCCGCGAGGTCGCCTGGAAGCGGCAGGCCACGTCCGAGACCGGCAGCCGCTTCCCGACCCTGCTCTACGACGCCGCGTGGACGCGCGAGGAGACGCTCGTGCTGGTGCACCTGCGTGACCGGCTCCGTGCCGGTCTGGCGACGGGGGACGCGAGCGTCTACGTCGACCGCGAGGACATCGTCGACTACGTCGCGAGCTTCCGGCCCGCGCACGCCACCGACGAGGCAGGGGACGAGAAGCGCGCCCGCAACGCGGTGACGAGCATCGCCAAGGCAGGGCTGCTGATCGCGGGGGCCGGCGACGACCGCTTCGAGATCAGCGCCGCCGTCGAGCCGCTGCTCCCGCTCGAGCTGCTCCAGGAGCTCCTCGAGGCCCTGCAGCGCGCCAACCGCACCGAGGCACCCACCGAGTCCGACGAGCCGGCTGACCTGTTCGGCGAGGAGTGAGCATGTCCATCGACGACCTCGAGCAGATCTCGGACGACGCCACCGACGGGCTCTTCGAGCAGCAGGCGGTGGCCACGCCTGCCGACGACACCGTGCAGTGGCGTGCCGCGCTGCTCCAGCTGGTCAACTGGGGCGGGTTCACCGGCCTGACCACGGTCCCGTTGCGCGGTGACGCCACGATGATCTCGGGCGCCTCCGGGGTCGGGAAGAGCACCGTCCTCGACGCCTACACGGCCCTGATGATGCCCTCGGACACCAAGTTCAACGGTGCCTCCAACGACGCCGTCGCCGGCCGGGCCCGCGGGGTCGGCCAGCGCAACCTGCTGTCCTACCTGCGTGGCGCCGTCGACGTGGTCGACGACCCGCGCACCGGTCGCCCGGTCGAGAAGCTGCTGCGGGGGAAGGCGTCCGACACCTGGGGCGCGGTCGCGATGACGTTCGTCAACGACCACGGGGGCCGGTTCACCGCACTGCGGACCTACTACGTGCCGCGGCGCGCCGCCCGCTCCGGCGAGGTGCAGATGCAGCTCGCCACCCACGAGGGCGCTCTCGCCCTGGACACGCTCGAGGTCGCCGTACCCGAGCGGTTCCACGCCAACACGCTGAAGAAGCTGTTCCCGGGGATCCGGGTGCACCGCACCTACGCCGACTACGCCGCGGTGCTGCACGCCCGGCTCGGCATCGGCGCCAACGGCGACGGGGCGAAGGCGCTGCGGCTGCTGGCCCGGATCCAGGCCGGAAACCAGGTGCGCAGCGTCGACGAGCTCTACAAGGACATGGTGCTCGAGCGGCCCGCGACCTACGCCGCCGCCGACCGTGCCATCGAGCACTTCGACGACCTCGACACCGCCCACTCCGCGATGCGCACCGAGGAGCAGAAGCTCGAGCTGCTCGACCCCATCACCGACCTGCACGAGCGGAAGGTTGCGGCCACCCGCCGGCTGGGGGAGCTCGACGCCTACGGCGTGACGCTGACCGGGGACACGCCGCTGCGGCTGTGGCTGCTGCGCACCCACCTGCGGCTGCTCGGCACCGCCGTCGCCGCCAACCGGGACGCGCGCACCCGCACCTCCGACGAGCTCGCGGCGACCACGTCCGCGGAGGGTGCGCTGCTGGGCGACCTCGAGGCCGCCAAGGAGGCGCACCGTGACGCCGGAGGGTCCACCCTCCAGTCCCTGGGCCTGGCGCTCGAGCAGGAGCAGGTGGTCCGTGAGGACCGGCTCGCCCGTCGCTCGGTGCTCCAGGAGCGGTTGCTGCCCCTCGACGTCGACACCACGTGGGGGTCCGCGGAGGCGTTCGCGACCCTGCAGCAGCAGGCCCGGACCTGGCTCGACGGCTGGGAGGGCCAGACCGAGCAGCTCAAGCGCGAGCGTGACGCGGTGCTGCGGCGCCAGTACCCCCTCAGCGAGCGGCAGAGCGAGCTGCGCCGCGAGCGCGCCTCCCTGGAGAACCGCGCCGGCCGGATGCCCGCGCGGATGCACGAGCTGCGCACCGAGGTGGCCCGGGCCAGCGGGCTCGACGTCGCGGAGCTGCCGTTCGTGGCCGAGCTGGTCGACGTGGCCCCCGACGAGGCGCGGTGGCGTACGGCGGTCGAGACCGTCCTGGGGGCGTCGGCCCGGATGATGCTCGTGCCGCTCGACCGCCTGGACGACTTCTCCGCCGCGATCGACGGGCTGCGCCTGCGGGGCCGGTTGACGTTCGAGGGCGTCGAGCTCGACCTGCCCGACCGGGGCCCGGCCGACCCCGAGCGGATCGCCGGCAAGCTGGAGTTCCAGGACTCGCCGTTCTCCGGCTGGGTGCAGGCGCACGTCGAGGAGCCGTCCCGCAATGCCCTGTGCGTGGAGACGGCTGATGAGCTCGCCGGCAGCGGACTGCGGGTCACGCTGGCCGGCCAGACCCGCAGCGGCCGTCGGGGCACCCACGGGCGCAACGACGTCCGCGACATCATCGGCTTCTCCAACGAGGCTGCCCTCGCCGACATCGACACGGAGCTGGCCTCGCTCGAGGACGAGCAAGTCGCGGTCGCGGCCGAGGTCGCCGACCTGGACCGGCGCGCTCGCGGCGTGGAACGGTCGCGCACTGCCTACGAGGCGGTGGCCGGTGCCCGCTTCGACGACGTCGACGTCGAGGGCAGCGAGCGCCGGATCGCGGAGCTGGAACGCCGTCGTGAGGAGATCCTCGCCGCGGACAACCAGCTGCAGGCCCTGCAGACCCAGATCGACGAGCTCAGCACGCAGCTGGAGCAGACCCGCCGGGAGCGGTTCGGGCTCGAGCAGCGGCAGCGGCAGCTCAACGACGCCCACGGGGAGCTGATCGACTCCGAGGACCTCGTCAACGACCGGCTCGAGGCGATGGAGGGCAGCGGCGGCGCGGTGCTCAGCGACGAGCAGGACACCGCGCTGTCGGGCGAGTTCGCCGCGGCGGCCGCGCCCGCGGACCCCGAGGACCTCAGCAGGTTCGCGGAGACCTCCCAGCGCCTGGCCGAGCGGCTGCGCGGTGCGGTCGCCGAGGCCGAGACCGAGAGTCGTCGGGTCGACGACGAGCTGGCGGCGGTCTTCCGGATGTACAAGTTCCAGTGGGACTCGCCCAACCTCGGTGCCACCGCGGAGTCCTACCCCGACTACGCCCGCATCCTCGAGGAGATCCGCGGCAAGGGGCTGGCCGACCGTCGTTCGGAGTGGCGTCGTCGCCTCACCGAGTGGAGCGGCCAGGACCTGGTGCCGCTCGTCGGGGCGATGGCGTCCTCCATCGAGGAGATCGAGGACCGGCTCGAGCCCATCAACGCGATCCTGCGCCGCCTGGAGTTCGGGGCGTCCGGCAACCGGTTGCGGATCCGGCTGCGTCGACTCAGCCCCGCCCACGTCCAGATCTTCATGCGCGACCTGCGGGCGCTGTCGGCGGGCTCGACCGCGGAGCTGGCCGAGGCCGACCTCGAGAAGCGGTTCACCGACCTGAGCCGCTTCATGCAGCAGTTGCGCAAGCCGACCCAGGTGGGGGAGGTGCCGGTCGGGACCAGCGACCGGGACCGGCTGCTCGACGTGCGTCGTCACGTCGAGATCAGCGCCGAGCGCTACGACCACCTCACCGGCGAGCTGCGCGCCACTTACCGCACGCTCGGTGAGAAGAGCGGCGGCGAGAGCCAGGAGCTGGTCGCCTTCATCGTCGGCTCGGCGCTGCGCTTCCGGCTCGGAGACGAGATGCGCTCGCGGCCGCGGTTCGCGCCGGTCTTCCTCGACGAGGGCTTCGTGAAGGCCGACTCCGAGTTCGCGGGCCGCGCCGTGCAGGCCTGGAAGGGGCTCGGCTTCCAGCTGATCGTCGGCGTCCCGCTCGACAAGGTCACCGGCTTGGAGCCGCACATGGACGACCTGCTGGCGATCACCAAGAACAGCACCACCCACCAGTCGTGGATCACCGCGATCACCGATGCGGACGCCTGAGCTCAGGGACCCGGAGTGGCTGATCGCCCAGTGCGAGAAGCGGCTCAGGGCGTGCTGGGCCCGCGTCGTCTGCGAGAGCGACTCGTGGCGCTCACGGTTCGAGCTCGGCACCTCGCAGGTCAGAGGGGCTCGACTCCAGCAGGTCTGGTCCGGCATTCACCTCGACACGCTCGACTGGCGCGACTGGGCCTCGTCTGCGGGGGAAGGCGTCACGTTGGCCCTACGCACGGTCAGCTATGCGCGTGTCGAGCAGGAGATCCCAGCCGCCGTACTCGTCGAGTCAATTGATGCTGCCGCTCGGTTGCTTGGCGGGGACTGGGCAGACAGGTTGGCCCGGGCCCGGGCCCGTCGGGACGTGCTTGCGACCGAATTCCCAGCGCTCGCGAGTCCCGCCGCCACCCTCGTCGCCGTTGACGCCTACAGCGACGTGGACTTCGATCTGCTCTGCCGTACGGCGACCTGGTTCGCCACACCGCATCCGCCGGGGTACACCGCGAGGCAGGTCCCGGTCGTGGGAATGGGCGCGAAGTGGTTGGACGCGCACCAGGGCGACGTACGACGGCTCGCCGGCCTCGAGACGCTCGACCTCGAGCCGGGTCGACCACCGCGGGTGCACCTGACGTACCTCGACCGGGCGCACCGCATGGCAGGGGGCCGACGCCACGACGTCTCCACCGTGGGAGACCTCGACGTCGTGGCCTACCGCCCGCGGGTGGTCCTGGTTTCTGAGAACCGCGACACCGCTCAGCTGTTCCCTGACGTGGTCGGGGGCATCGCCATCGAAGGTGACGGACGTGGTGCCGGAGCGGTGGCAGCGCTGCCCTGGGTTCGGGACGCCGACGTGCTCCTGTACTGGGGCGACATGGACGCGGACGGACTCGAGATCGTGCACGGCTTCCGCGCCGCCGGCCTTCCTGTGCAGTCGATCCTCATGGACCTGCCGGCCTACCGACGTTGGGAGAAGTTCGGAGTGGACCACGACCACACCGGCCGACCTCTCAAACCGCGAACGCCCCGAGATGTCAGCCTGCTCGAGCCACACGAGCGGGAGCTCTATCTGGCCCTGTGCGACCCGGGCTGGCCAGGCCACCGACGGATCGAGCAGGAGCGCATCCCGCTGGCTGAGGCGGCCGAGGTCGTAGCCCGCTTCGTTCGCTCGGACTAGCCGCCCCGAACCCTCGTGTCTGATCCCCGTGTGACGTGTGTGGCGGCGTGGCGAGCGGGTGCAACTACTCAGCCGGTGGTGAACCGGCCGACGAGCTCGCGCAGCCCACCGGCGACCGTGGCGAGCTCGGCGGCCGCCTCGTGCACCTGGCCGGCGTTCTGCTCGGTCTCGCGGGCGGCGTGTCCGACCTCGTCGAGGTTGGTGACGATCTGGGCCGCGTCGGTGGCGGTCGCGTTGAGGGTCTGGCTCATCGTCGAGGTCACGGCGTTCTGCTCCTCGACCGCGGAGGCGATCGTGCTCTGCGACTCGTTGACGCTGCTGACCACGTCCTCGATCTGCCCGAACACGCCCACCACGCCCTCGGTGGACGCCTGGATCGCGGTGATCCGCGCGGAGATGTCGGCGGTCGCCTCGGCCGTCTGCTGGGCGAGGTTCTTGACCTCACCGGCGACCACCGCGAAGCCCTTGCCGGCCTCCCCGGCGCGCGCGGACTCGATGGTGGCGTTGAGCGCGAGCAGGTTGGTCTGGCTGGCGATGGCGGTGATCAGCTTGACCACCTCGCCGATCTCGGTCGACGCGCCCGCCAGGGCGGCCAGCGGCGCGTCGGCCGAGCGCACGACGTGCGAGCCCGACTGCGCGAGCCGGGAGGAGCGGTCGGCGCCCTGGGCGATCTCCCCGATGGCGCTGAGCATCTCCTCGGCCGCCAGGGACAACGTCGAGCTGCCGCTGGAGACCTGGTTGGCCGCCGTCGCGAGCGTGTCGGCGCTGCACGTGGTGCGCTGGGCGGCGTCCGCGAGCCGGCCGCTGACGGCGTTCAGGTGCTGCGAGGACTCGGTGACCCGGTCGGCGTCCGCGGCGATCGCGGTGATCGTGCTGGACACCGTGGCGAGCGTGTTGTTCAGCGCCGTGGTCATGTCCGCGATCTCGTCGCGGCCGACCGGCTCCGGTCGTGCGGTGAGGTCGCCCCGGGCGGCCGCCTCGAGCGCCGCCAGCAGGGCGCGCACGCTGCGCCGTACGGACAGGATCGTGCCGGCGATGAGGTACGACGCCAGCAGCGCGGCCAAAGCGAGAACCCAGTAGACCGTGTGCTGCTGGGCGCGGAACCCGTCGATCCGGTCCTGCAGGCGGTCGGCGAGCGCCGGGATGCCGTGGCTGACGACGGCGGAGGCGGCGATCACGACCTGGTGGGCGGCCGGCCGCATGTTCGTCGGCAACCCGGGGCGGGCCACCGCGGTGGACAGGTCCCCGACCAGGGAGCCGGCGGCGGCGTCGAGGGCGCGGCGCGGGGGCTGCAGGGCTGCGGACAGGCCCCTGCGGGTGGTGACCTTGTAGGCGCCGTCGAGCTCGGCGTCGATCGTGGACAGCGGCGCGGCCACGTTGCCCGAGTCGATCGCGAGCTGGATCTTCTGCTGGGCGGGCGCGGTGACCTGACCGGCGGTGATCAGGCCCGCCAGGTCCGCGGCCCGTCCGCCGGTGTCCATCACCAGCAGCGCCCGGTTCATCACCGTGTCCATCAGGTTGTAGGTGTCCAGCTGCGGGTCGAGGACCAGGGTCGAGCCGCTGGAGACCTGCTGGATGTCGAGGTAGAGCGCGGCCGTGGCGGCGTTCCAGGCGTCGTACGCCTGCTTCGGGGTGCCGTGCGAGCGCACGGCCGCGTCGAGCGCCGAACGAGCCGCGGGCCAGGTCTCGGCGTTGGTGTACTCGCCGCCGTAGTGGTGGACCTGCGGCTCGACTGCCGCGACAGCGTCGGACAGCTGGGCCTCCAGGGCACCGAGCGGGCGACCGGCGGTCGCGAGGGCACGGGCCTCGACCTCGAGCTCGAGCAGCCGTGCGGCGGGGGCGAGGTAGAGGAGGCCGTGCTGCTCCTTGACCGCGATGTCGATGTTGTACTGCTTGGCCTCGCGGAACTGCCAGGTCACGAAGAGCATCGGCCCGAGCAGGGCGAGCACGACGACGGTGAACTTCAGCGGCAGCGTGAGCCTGCTCATCAGAGCGGCGGCAGGGCGCAGTGAAATGGCGGTGCTCATCCGGTGCCTCCTCCGGAACGTCCCCCGACGCGGTCCACCCCTGGATCGGCAGGTGCCGGCCACAGATAAGGGACTGGGTCCACTGGTCCAGTGCGCGGTTCGGCGTGGTCACTGGCGCGGCGGCCCGTCAGGGCCGATCATGGAGCGCGAGCGTGACGGGGGAGGGACCATGCCCGAGCAGTGGGTGCCAGCGGACCTGTCGTCGTGGATCCTGAGGTCCACGACGGACGGCATCTGGATCTTCGACGCCGAGGGGCGGACGCACTTCGCCAACGAGCAGCTCGCGAGCATGCTCGGCTACACGGTCGAGGAGATGGCCGAGGTGCCCGTCCAGGCGGCCCTCGACGAGACCGGACGCGAGCAGCTGCGTGAGCACCTCGCCGAGCTCCACGACCTGACGGGTGCGGGCACCGGCGCCGACAACGTCGAGTGCAGCTTCCTGCGCAAGGACGGCGAACGCATCTGGGTCCTGGTCAGCTACAGCCCGCTGCTCGACGACGACGGCCGCCAGCGTGCCTGGATGCACCGCGTCACCGAGATGACCGACCGCCGGCTGCTGCTGGACCGGGTCGGCGCGAGCGAGCAGGCACTCGCCGAGGCGCAGGCGATCGCCAAGGTGGGCAGCTGGGAGTGGGACATCCGCGCCGACGTGGTCACCTGGTCCGACGAGCTCTACCGCATCTTCGACCTCGAGCCGCAGGAGTTCGCCGCGACCTACGAGGGCTTCCTCGCGCACGTCCACCCCGAGGACCGCGCCGACGTGATGGCCTCCATCGAGTCGCTCTTCCACGGCGTCGCCGTGTCCGAGTACGAAGCCCGGATCGTGCGGGCCGGGGGCCGCGAGGGCTGGATCAGCAGCCGCGGCCGGCTGGTGCGCGACGACGCCGGCGAGCCGGTCCGCATGCGCGGCACCGCCCAGGACATCACCGAGCAGGTCGAGGCGCGCGAGGCGCTGGCCAGCACGTCCGCCCGGCTCCGCGTGCTCCAGGCGATGGCCACGGCCGCCAACGAGGCGCGCTCGCTCGAGGGGGCGGTCGCGGTCGCCCTGCGGGAGCTGGCCGGGCACAACGGCTGGGTGCCGCGCGGCGCCTACCGGGTGGTCGGCCGCGACTCCTTCCACCCGCTGGGGCCGGTGCTGGTGCCCGGCGGTCCCGGTGAGGCGGTGCACACGGCGGTCGAGGACCGCGAGACGGTCTGGCTCTCCGGGGTGCTCGCGCTGCCGGTCGTGCTGCGGCACGGCGTCGCCTGCGTCCTCGAGTTCGGTACGGCGCCCCTGGGCCGCCCCTCGCTGGAGCAGCTGCAGGTCACCGACCAGGTCGCCAGCCAGCTCGCCCGGGTCGAGGAACGCGAGCGCACCGCCCGCGCTCTGAGCGCCGCGCGCGACGCCGCGACGGAGGCGTCCCGGATGAAGTCGGAGTTCCTGGCCACCATGAGCCACGAGATCCGGACGCCGCTCAACGGGGTGATCGGGCTCAGCGAGCTGTTGCTGCGCACCGAGCTCACCCCCGCCCAGCAGCGACTCGCCGCAGGTGTCGACAGCGCGGGTCGCACGCTGCTCGGGCTCATCAACGACGTGCTCGACCTGTCCAAGATCGAGGCCGGGAAGCTCGAGCTGGAGGACGTCGACTTCGACGTCCGCGAGGTCGTCGACCAGGTGGCCGGCCTGATGGCCGAACCGGCGCGCTCCAAGGACATCGAGCTGATGGTCTCCTTCCACCGCGACCTGCCGCCGCTGCTGCGCGGCGACCCGGTGCGCTTCGGCCAGATCGTCACCAACCTGCTCTCCAACGCGGTCAAGTTCACCGATACCGGCGAGGTGGTCGTCCGGGTGACGCTGCGCTCGCAGGAGGACGGCCGGGCCACGGTGCGCGTGGAGGTCTCCGACACCGGCATCGGCATCGACCCGGCCGCGCAGGCCCGCCTGTTCGAGGCGTTCACCCAGGCCGACACCTCCACCACGCGGCAGTACGGCGGCACCGGCCTCGGCCTGGCGATCTCGAGCACCCTGGCCCGGGCCATGGGCGGCGGCGTCGGCGTCAGCAGCCAGCCCGGGGCCGGCTCGCGCTTCTGGTTCGACGCGGTCCTCCAGGAGAGCACCGCACCGGACGCCGTACCCCCGGCGGAGGAGGACACCGTGCTGCCCCCGGGGATGCGGGTGCTCGTCGTCGACGACAACCCGACCAACCGGTTCATCCTCGCCGAGCAGCTGCGCGCCTGGGAGGTGGAGGTCGGCCAGGCGGGGTCGGCGCGCGAGGCGCTGGCGCAGCTGCGGTCCGCCGCCGGCGTGGGGCAGCCGTTCAACGCGGTCCTCGTCGACTTCTGCATGCCGGTGACCGACGGCGTGGGCCTGGCCGAGATGGTCCGGGCCGACCCGGCCGTCGCCGACACGCACCTGCTGCTGCTCACCTCGGTCAGCGACGTCGACCCGGCCGCGGTGGAGCGACTCCGCTTCGTCGCCGTGCTGGACAAGCCGGTGCTGCACTCGGCGCTGCTCGGCTGCCTGAGTCGGATCCACGTGGAGGCCCCGACGCCCACCGGCCCGGAGGCCACGGCTGCTGCCTCGCCGACCCGGCCGGCCGGCCGGGTGCTGGTCGTCGAGGACAACCCGGTCAACCAGATCGTCGCGTGCGGCATGGTCGAGGCGCTCGGCTACGAGTCTGCGGTCGTCCACGACGGGGTCGAGGCCGTCGACGCGCTCGTCGAGGGCCACGGCTACGACGCCGTGCTGATGGACTGCCAGATGCCCCGGCTCGACGGGTACGGCGCCACTCGCACGGTCCGGCAGCGAGAGGCGGGCGGGTCGCGCGTCCCGATCATTGCGATGACAGCCTCCGCGATCTCCGGCGAGGAGGAGCGCTGCCTGGCGGCCGGTATGGACGACTTCCTCGTCAAGCCGGTCGACCTCGAGCTGCTCGGCAAGACCCTGGAGCGCTGGATCCGGACGGCGCCCGCGGACGCAGACGTCCTCGACCGGGGCCGGCTGGCCACGCTGCGGGAGCTTCGTCCGGACGACCCGTCCCTCTTCGTGCGCTTCCTCGACTCGTTCCTCGACACCGTCCCCGACGAGCTGGTCGCGATCGGGGACGCCGCGTCCGCCGGCGACCTCACCGGCCTGGCGGCCGCGGCGCACCGGCTCAAGGGCAGTGCCCTCAACGTCGGGGTCCTCGGGGTGGGCCGGGCGTGCGCCGAGCTGGAGGAGGCGGCCAGCAACGACGACGTCGTGGAGGCGCGTCGGTTGACCGACGTGCTCGCCGCGGAGGTCGACCGGGCGAGCGAGGCGCTGCGTGAGGTGCGCGAGCACGGACTGTAGGTGACCCGCTGCAGATGACCCCTGCAGATGACCAGGGAGGGGCGCGGTGTCCCAGCACCGCCGTACGTCAGCACCTGGTCATTCCCGCCGGTCCTGACACCAAAGGGTCGAATCGCATGGCACGTCCGGGCTATTCCGCGCGAGTCGGCGTCATGGTGCGCCGACAACTCAGTTACACAGGAAACACGAGCAGGAACTGGGAGATGAGTCTCGTGATCACCAAGGATTCCAAGAACAGCTTCGACATCACGCCGGTGGCCTACCACGTCCGCGGCTCCGGGTCCCGGGCATGCGCCTGCGGCCAGCAGCTGGACGTCTGCACCCGTACGCACTGCCCGCGCTGCGGTCGCACGCTGCACCGCTGACGCCACGGCACACCGACGCAGCACCTGCCCCGTCCCCGGCCCGGCCACGGGCTAAGGTTGGCCCGACGAGCCAGACCGACGGGGAAGCAAGGGGTAGTGGGTGGAAGCGCAGGACGGGGCGGCGCCCGAGGCAGCACCGGGACGCCAGGTCCTCACCCTCCCCAACGTCATCAGCATCATCCGCCTCGCGGGAGTGCCACTCTTCCTGTGGCTGGTGCTCGTGCCCGAGGCCGACGGCTGGGCCCTCGCGGTCCTGATGCTCTCCGGCGTCAGCGACTACCTCGACGGCTACCTGGCCCGCCGTCTGAACCAGACCTCCAGGCTCGGCGCGGTCCTCGACCCGGTCGCCGACCGCCTTTACATCCTCTCCACCGTCGTGGGACTCGCGGTCCGCGGCATCATCCCGTGGTGGCTGGCGTTCCTGCTGCCCGCCCGGGACCTCTTCCTGTGGGGCCTGGTGCCCTTCCTGCGCACCCGCGGCTACAGCGCCCTTCCGGTGCACTTCCTCGGCAAGGCCGCGACGGCGAACCTGCTCTACGCGTTCCCGCTGCTCCTTGTCGGTGACGGCTCGGGCACCCTGCCCATGCTGGCCAAGGTCTTCGGCTGGGCGTTCGCGATCTGGGGCACCGGCCTCTACTGGTGGGCCGGCATCCTCTACGCCTGGCAGGTCCGCAAGCTGCTCGCCGACCACGAGCGGAGAGCACCGGCCCTCGATGGCTGAGCCTCCGCCGCAAGCCGTTCTCGGGCTGCTCAACTACGTGACCGCGACCTCGCTCGACGAGGACTACGCGCACGTGTCGGCCCGCAGGGACGCGAGCGGCGGCACGCCGAGGACGCGGCAGGCGGGGCGCGGGGGGCTCGCGGTGCTGGCGGCCTTCGGTCTGCTGGTCGCCACGGCAGCGGTGCAGACGGCGCGCAACGCGGGGGAGTCGGCCAACAGCCACTCCTCGCTGGTGGCCCAGGTCAACGACCACAAGCGCGCGCTCTCGCGCCAGCAGTCACTGATCGCCGAGCTGCGCCGTCAGAACCTGACCCTCGAGGCGCGCTACCTGGACGCCTCCAGCGAGGGGCGCAGCGTCTCGGACCGGCTCAACCGGCTCGGCACCCTGACCGGGGCCCGACCCGTCACGGGTCGGGGCATCAAGGTCACCGTCGACGACGCGGGCCACGAGCAGGGCCAGGAAGTGCTCGACCGCGACCTGCAGAAGCTCGTCAACGGCTTGTGGGCGGTCGGTGCCGAGGCGATCGCGATCAACGGACAACGCGTCACCAACCTCACCGCGATCCGCGAGGCGGGGGAGGGCATCACCGTAAACTTCCGCCATGTCAACAGTCCCTACGTCGTGAGTGCGATCGGCAACGCCGACACCATGGGTGCGCGGTTCCTCGACACCTCCGGCGGTCAGACCTGGCTCGCCTTGCACTCCACCGTGGGGCTCGGCTTCGAGATCACCATCGAACAGTCGCTGCGGCTGCCCGCAGCGTCCCGACTGACCTTGCGCAACGCGCACCGGCCGGACAGGAGCACCTCGTGATCGCCGCCCTCGGACTCGCCCTCGGCGTCATCCTCGGACTGCTGCTGCAACCCACCGTCCCGGTGTGGCTCGAGCCCTACCTGCCGATCGCCGTCGTGGCCGCGCTCGACGCGGTCTTCGGCGCGCTGCGCGCGTTCCTCGACGGCATCTTCGACGACAAGGTCTTCGTGGTCTCGTTCATCAGCAACGTGCTGATCGCCGCCCTGATCGTCTACCTCGGCGACAAGCTCGGGGTCGGCGGCCAGCTGTCCACCGGCGTCATCGTCGTCCTCGGTATCCGGATCTTCTCCAACGTCGCCGCGATCCGCCGGCACATCTTCCACGCATGAGCACCGACAGGACCCCTGACGAGACCGTCGACGGGCGCGCCCGGCTGCTGGCCGCGCTGCGCCGCCCGTCCTCGCGCGGCCAGGTCGTGGTGGCGATCCTGCTGGCCGTGCTCGGCTTCGCCGCAGTGGTGCAGGTGCGCGCCAACGGTCGCGACGACAAGTACGTCGGCGCCCGGCAGGGCGAGCTCATCCAGCTGATCAACAACCTGTCCCTGGCCTCCCAACGGGCCGAGCTCGAGATCAGCCAGCTCCAGCAGACCCGGTCGTCACTGCTCAACGACACCGAGTCGCGCCGTACCGCCCTCGAGCGGGCCCGGCAGCAGGCCGACGCCCTCGGCGTGCTCGCCGGCACGGTGCCCGCAGTGGGGCCCGGCATCCGGATCACCGTCAAGGACACCGCCGGCCAGGTCGGCACGAACACCCTGCTCGACGGCCTCGAGGAGCTCCGCGACGCGGGTGCCGAGGCGATGGAGGTCAACGACGAGGTGCGGGTCGTCGCGCAGACGTCCCTGACCGACCTCCCGGGCGGCGGCGTCAGCATCGACGGCACGCGGCTCACTTCGCCGTTCACGATCGACGTGATCGGGGACCCGCACACCTTGGCCACCGCGCTCGACTTCCGGGGCGGTTTCTCCTCGCAGGTGCGCAACGACGGCGGCACGATCGGCGTCGACCAGCTCGACAACGTGCAGATCGGTGCCGTCGTCACCGCCCGCACACCTCGCTACGCCCAGCCCAGCTCGACGCAGTAGCCTGCACACCCGACCAGCAGCGACCATCAGGAGCGACCAGGTGTTTCCCGAGGACCTGAAGTACACCAGCGAGCACGAGTGGGTGCGCAGCGCCGGCGACAGTGAAGGCGCCGTGCGGATCGGCATCACCGACTACGCGCAGGACGCGCTCGGCGACATCGTCTACGTCTCCCTGCCGGAGGTCGGCGCCAGCGTCGAGGCCGGCACCGCGGTCGGCGAGCTCGAGTCGACCAAGTCGGTCTCCGACGTCTACGCGCCGCTCACCGGCACCGTCGCCGCGCGCAACGAGGCCCTCGACTCCTCGCCCGAGCTGGTCAACTCCGACCCCTACGGCGAGGGCTGGCTGTTCGAGGTCGTGCCGACCGACGCCGCCGCCGTCGACGGCCTCATGGACGCCTCGTCCTACCAGGCGTCCGTCGAGGGCTGACAGGCGGGGCTGAGCTCCCCGTTTCCGCCTTGTCCGGCGTGTCTCCACTGATAGGTTCGGATCAACCGTCAACCTCGACTTGTGGTTGAGGGTTGATCGGGAGACCCGTCCACTGTGCCCCTGGGAGGCCGACATGCCGTTCTGCACCGAGTGCGGACATCAGAACCCCGACGACGCACGCTTCTGCTCCCAGTGCGGCAAGCCGATGCAGAAGCCCGTCGAGGCCGAGTCGCCCTCGGAGACGACCGCGACGATCACCTTCGGTGCGCCGAGCAAGGAAGCGCTCGCCGAGCACCGCGAGGAGCGTTCGCTCAACGACGCCGACGCCGCCGCGGTGGACGCCCTGCCGACCGGCAGCGCGCTGCTCGTCGTGCAGCGCGGCCCCAGTGCCGGCAGCCGGTTCCTGCTCGACACCGACGTGGTGTCGGCCGGCCGGCACCCGGACAGCGAGATCTTCCTCGACGACGTGACCGTCTCCCGTCGGCACGCCGAGTTCCGCCGTACGACCGACGGCTTCGTGGTCGCCGACGTCGGCAGCCTCAACGGCACCTACGTCAACCGCGACCGGATCGACGAGGTGGCGCTGCAGGGCGGCGACGAGGTCCAGATCGGCAAGTACCGCCTCGTCTACTTCGCCAGTCACGCCGGGGCGGGCAGCGGCCGGTGACCTCGCAGCTGGGGAGCCGCTCGACGCGGGCGCGGCTGAGCATCGGGGAGGTGCTCTCGCTGCTGCGCCCGGAGTTCCCGGGGCTCAACATCTCCAAGATCCGGTTCCTGGAGTCCGAGGGACTCATCGAGCCCGAGCGCACGCCGTCGGGCTACCGGAAGTTCACGCACGCCGACGTGGACCGGCTGCGCTACGTGCTCACCGCCCAGCGCGAGCACTACCTGCCGCTGAAGGTGATCCGTGAGCACCTCGACGCGATGGACCGCGGTCTCGAGCCGCCGGAGGTCAACGGGTCCGGCCCGGTCGTGCCGCGGGTGGTGCTGGCCGGCGACGGCTACCCCAGCTCGGACTCCTTCGCTCCGGAGCCGTCCGAGCTCCGGGTCTCCCGCGCCGAGCTCATCGCGTCGGCCGAGATCACCGAGGACCTGCTCGACCAGCTCGAGACCTACGGACTGGTGAAGCCGCGCACCGGCCGCGCCCCCTACGACGGCGACGCCCTGCTGATCGCGAAGACGGCGGGGGAGCTCGCCGCGTTCGGGCTCGAGCCACGGCACCTGCGCGCGTTCAAGACCGCGGCCGACCGTGAGGTGGGTCTGGTCGAGGCCGTCGTGGCGCCGCTCCAGCGCAGCCGCGACGCCGGTGCCGCCGGTCGCGCCCAGGAGGCCATCGCCCAGATGGCGGCGCTCTCGGTGCGGCTGCACGCGACACTGGTCAAGAGCGGCCTTCGCGGCTGACGGTAGGCTGTTTCGCGTGAGGGAAGTCGACGTGATCGGTGTCCGTGTGGAGATGCCGTCCAACCAGCCCATCGTGCTGCTGCGCGAGGTGGCGGGGGACCGCTACCTCCCCATCTGGATCGGCGCGGTCGAGGCCACCGCGATCGCGTTCGCCCAGCAGGGTGTGGTGCCGCCCAGGCCGCTCACCCACGACCTGATCAAGGACCTGCTCGCCGCCACCGGCCAGGACCTCACCGAGGTCCGGATCACCGAGATGAAGGACGGCATCTTCTACGCCGTCCTGGTGTTCTCCTCCGGGGTCGAGGTCAGCGCCCGCCCCTCCGACTCCATCGCGCTCGCGCTGCGCACCGGCAGCAAGATCGTCTGCGCCGAGGACGTCCTCGACGAGGCCGGCCTCGAGGTGCCCGACGAGCAGGAGGACGAGGTCGAGAAGTTCCGCGAGTTCCTCGACCACGTGACCCCCGAGGACTTCGAGTCGCACTGACTCCCGAATGCGTGTTCGAACCCTCAAGTCTCAACCTCAAGTAGAGAGTTGCGACACGCCCCCCGGAAAGCCCCGAGTTCGTTGACCACCCTCAACCCGGGGCCTACCTTGGGGAGTGTCTTCGCTGTAACTCCACCGTTGTGCTCCTGACCGGGAGCGCCGACGGCTTCCCCTTTCGGAGTCACACGCTGAGCGAAGCAGACGAAAGAGGTTCCCGTGACAGGCATCGGTGACAAGGCGGCGGACGCCGACCAGACCGCAGCGCACGAGGCTGCCGTGGCGGCCGACCAGCAGGGCCTGCTGTTCGACGACGACGTCTCACCCGTTCCCGCCGACGCGGGCTACCGCGGTCCGACCGCGTGCAACGCCGCCGGCATCACCTACCGCCAGCTCGACTACTGGGCCCGCACCGGGCTCGTCGAGCCGAGTGTGCGCGGCGCCACCGGCTCCGGGACCCAGCGTCTCTACAGCTTCCGCGACATCCTGCTGCTCAAGGTGATCAAGCGTCTGCTCGACGCCGGCATCTCGCTGCAGCAGATCCGCACCGCGGTCCAGCACCTGCGCACCCGGGGCACCGACGACCTGACGCGCGTCACGCTGATGAGCGACGGTGCCACCGTCTACGAGTGCACCAGCAGCGACGAGGTCATCGACTTGCTGCAGGGCGGCCAGGGCGTCTTCGGCATCGCGATCGGCGGTGTGTGGCGGGAGATCGAGGGGTCGCTCTCGGCGTTGCCGAGCGAGCGCGCCGAGGCTCCGGCCGACGAGACGCATGCCACCGACGAGCTCTCCGCCCGTCGCCGGGCACGCGAGGCCGGCTGAGCCTCGCGGCTCGTGTATTTTGGGGACCGCCGCAGAACCGCGCGGGAGAGTCTCCGCACCGACGGAGCGCCGAAGGGGCAAATCCTCCCCGGAACCTCTCAGGCGCCAGGACCGCGTGGGTGAGGCAACTCTGGAAGTACGGCGTCCTGCGCCGGCCTGACAGAGGGGGAGGCGACCTGACCGGCTAGCCCACGGGAGCCTCTGTGTCCGACCTGCCCACGCTGTCCCAGCTCGACGTCGCCCAGGCCTTCGCGGCCCGGCACATCGGACCCGACGAGGCCGAGGTCGCGACCATGCTCGCCGCTCTCGGCTTCGACTCGCTCGAGGAGCTGATGGACGCGGCCGTCCCCGGCGGCATCCGCGCCGCCGAGGCCCTCGACCTGCCGCCCGCGGCCACCGAGGAGCAGGCCGCCCGCGACCTGCGCGCCCTCGCCGCGGCCAACACCCCGCGCGAGCCGATGATCGGCCTCGGCTACCACGGCACCGTGACGCCGGCCGTCGTGCGGCGCAACGTGCTCGAGGACCCGTCCTGGTACACCGCCTACACGCCGTACCAGCCGGAGATCTCGCAGGGCCGTCTCGAGGCGCTGCTCAACTTCCAGACCATGGTCGGCGACCTGACCGGGCTGCCGACCGCCAACGCGTCGCTGCTCGACGAGGGCACCGCGGTCGCCGAGGCGATGACGCTGGTGCGGCGTGCCAACAAGGCCGCGTCCGGCCCGTTCGTGGTCGACGCCAACGCGCTGCCGCAGACCATCGCGGTGGTCCGCACTCGGGCACTCGCGATGGGCATCGAGGTCGTCGTCGCCGACCTGGCCCAGGGGCTTCCCGCGGGCGACCTGTGCGGCGTCCTGGTGCAGTACCCCGGCGCCGACGGCCACGTGCTCGACCCGCGTGCGGTCATCGCCGCCGCCCAGGAGCGGGGCGCGATGGCCGTGGTGGCCGCCGACCTGCTCGCGCTCACCCTGCTCGAGTCGCCCGGCACCCTCGGCGCCGACGTCGCCGTCGGCACCACCCAGCGCTTCGGTGTCCCGCTGTTCTACGGCGGACCGCACGCCGGCTACATGGCGGTCCGGGCCGGCCTCGAGCGGCACCTGCCCGGTCGTCTCGTCGGCGTCTCGGTCGACGCCGAGGGCCGTCCCGCCTACCGCCTCGCGCTGCAGACGCGCGAGCAGCACATCCGCCGCGACAAGGCCACCTCCAACATCTGCACCGCCCAGGTGCTGCTCGCCGTGGTCGCCTCGATGTACGCCGTCTACCACGGTCCCGAGGGACTGCGCACGATCGCGCGCCGCACCCACCGCTACGCCTCCGTGCTCGCGGCGGCGCTGCGTGAGGGCGGGCTCGACGTGCTCCACGAGGACCTGTTCGACACCGTGACCGTTCGGGTGCCCGGCGATGCTGCTGCGGTGGTGGACGCCGCCCGCGAGGCCGGCGTGCACGTCCGGCTCGTCGACGCCGACCACGTCGGGGTCTCCACGTCCGAGACCACCCGGCGCGAGCACCTCGTGGCGGTGATGGCCGCGTTCGGCGTCGGCACCGTGCCGCTCGACGACGTGGACGCCCGTGTCGGGGAGGAGCTGCCGGCGGCGCTGGTGCGCACCACCGAGTTCCTCACCCACGAGGTCTTCAACAGCCACCGCTCGGAGACCTCGATGCTGCGCTACCTGCGCCGGCTCTCCGCGCGCGACTACGCGCTCGACCGCGGGATGATCCCGCTCGGGTCCTGCACCATGAAGCTCAACGCCACCACGGAGATGGAGCCGGTGAGCCTGCCCGGCTTCGCCGACCTGCACCCGTTCGCGCCCGCCGAGGACGCCGCGGGCTACGCCCAGCTTGTCGGCGAGCTGGAGTCCTGGCTCGCCGAGGTCACGGGCTACGACCAGGTGTCCATCCAGCCCAACGCCGGCTCGCAGGGCGAGCTCGCCGGGCTGCTGGCGATCCGCGCCTTCCACCTCGCCAACGGTGGCGCGAAGCGTGACGTGTGCCTGATCCCGTCCTCGGCCCACGGCACCAACGCCGCCTCCGCGGTGATGGCCGGGATGCGGGTCGTGGTCGTCAAGGCCGGTGCGGACGGCCGCGTCGACATGGACGACCTGCGCGCCCAGTGCGAGAAGCACTCCGAGGACCTGGCCGCGATCATGGTCACCTACCCCTCGACGCACGGCGCCTACGAGGACGGCATCTCCGACCTGTGCGCGCTGGTCCACCAGCACGGTGGCCAGGTCTACGTCGACGGCGCCAACCTCAACGCGCTGCTCGGCTACGCCAAGCCCGGCGAGTTCGGCGGCGACGTCTCGCACCTCAACCTGCACAAGACGTTCTGCATCCCGCACGGCGGCGGCGGTCCCGGCGTCGGGCCGGTGGCCGTGCGCGAGCACCTGGCGCCCTACCTGCCCTCGCACCCCGGGCACCCCGACGCGGCCAAGCGCGAGGGGATCGGCCCGATCAGCGCCGCCCCCTACGGATCGGCCGGAATCCTGCCGATCTCGTGGGCTTACGTGCGGATGATGGGCGCCGCCGGCCTGACCCGCGCGACCGCGGTCGCGGTGCTGTCGGCCAACTACGTCGCCAAGCGGCTGGGCGAGCACTTCCCGGTGCTCTACACCGGCCACGGGGGCCTGGTCGCCCACGAGTGCATCCTCGACGTCCGCGAGCTGACCCGGCAGACCGGTGTCACCGTCGACGACGTGGCCAAGCGACTCGTGGACTACGGCTTCCACGCGCCGACCATGTCGTTCCCGGTCGCGGGCACCCTGATGGTCGAGCCGACGGAGTCCGAGGACCTTGCCGAGCTCGACCGGTTCATCGAGGCGATGATCGCGATCAAGGGCGAGATCGACCGCGTCGCGGCGGGGGAGTGGACCCCCGAGTCCTCGCCGCTGCGGGGTGCGCCGCACACGATGCGCGCGCTGACCGGCGACTGGGACCGGGCCTACCCGCGCGAGCTGGCGGTCTTCCCCAGTGGGCACGACGTCGACAAGTACTGGCCGCCGGTCGCCCGCATCGACCAGGCGTACGGCGACCGCAACCTGGTCTGCGCGTGCCCGTCGCCGGAGGCGTTCGCGGAGGACACCCACGCATGAGCCCGGTCGAGCCGCTGACCGCCCGTCGCCTGGCCGCGCTGCTGGCGCGTGACCAGGTGGACGGGCGGTTGCCCTCGGTGGCCGCCGGCGTGGTCCGCGACGGCGAGCTGGCGTGGGTGGGGTCCTGCGGGGACGCCACCGGCCTCGAGGCGACCGCCGACGCCGCCGACGTGCAGTACCGCATCGGCTCCATCACCAAGACCCTCGTCGCGGGGCTGGTGCTGGAGCTGCGTGACGAGGGCCGGCTCGACCTCAACGACCGGCTCGACGCGCACCTGCCGGGTGTCGCCTACGGCGACCGGACGCTGCGCTCCCTGCTCTCGCACTCCTCGGGCATGCACTCCGAGCCGGTGGGCTCGTGGTGGGAGCGCAGTCCCGGCGGCTCGTTCGACGACCTGGTCGCCGACCTGGACGAGGCGGACGCGCCGTTCCCCGCGGGCACGACCTACCACTACACCAACATCGCCTTCGGGCTGCTCGGCGAGATGGTCGCGCGGTTGCGCGGCGCACCGTGGTTCGACGTCGTGCAGGAGCGCATCCTGACCCCGCTGGGCATGCACCGGACGTCGTACCTCCCGTCGGCGCCGGCGGCCACCGGCTACTCCGTCGACCACTTCGCCGGCACCCTCACCGAGGAGCCGTCCCAGGACACCGGGGCGATGGCTCCCGCGGGTCAGGTCTGGAGCACGGTCGCCGACCTGGCACGCTACGCCGGCTTCCTCGTCGCCGGGCACCCCGACGTGCTGGCCGCCCCGACCCTGGACGAGATGGCAACCCTGCAGTCAGCCACCCGCACCGGTGCCGCCGGGGGCGGCTACGGGCTCGGCCTGCGACTGGTGCACGGCGACGCCGGCACCCTCGTCGGTCACACCGGCTCGATGCCCGGCTACCTGGCGTTCTGCTTCGCCGACCGCTCCCGCCGTACGGCGGCCGTGGGCCTGGCCAACGGGACCGCCGGGCTGCGCTGCGAGGGACTCCCGGTCGAGCTGCTCAGCACGCTGGAGGAGTGCGAGCCGACGCTGCCCGAACCGTGGCGCCCCACGCGTGCCGTGCCCGGACGCGTGTCCGACGTGCTCGGTGTCTGGTACTGGGGCAACACCGCCTTCGGCTTCTCCTGGAACGGCCACGAGGTCGTCGCCACCGGCCTCGCGTCCGGCCTGGAGAACTACCGCTTCGTCCTCGGCGGCGACCGTCTGGTCGGCACCAGCGGCTACCACCACGGCGAGCGGCTCGAGGCGGTCCGCAACGACGACGGCTCCGTGAGCCACCTGGTCTGCGCGACCTTCGTCTACACCCGGACGCCCTACGACCCGGCCGCGCCGATTCCCGGAGGACACCCGACCCGCTGAGCCGTCCGGACCTACTGCGCCTGCGACACCGTGCTCATGTTGAAGTCCGGGACCCGCAGCGCCGGGGTGGCGGTGCGCGGGAAGTAGTCGCCCCACTCGCGGGAGAAGCTCGGCACCGTCGCGGACGCCTCGCTGAACCGGTCGAGCAGGTCGACCGGGCTCTCGTTGAAGCGGAAGTTGTTGACCGCGCCGGTGACCTCGCCGTTCTCGACCAGGTAGACGCCGTCGCGGGTCAGCCCGGTCAGCAGCAGGCTCTGCGGGTCGACCTGGCGGATGTACCACAGGCAGGTCACCAGCAGGCCGCGCTCCATCCCGGCGACCACGTCGTCCAGGGAGCCGGTGGCCCCGTCGACGGCGACCACCAGGTTGTCGACGTACGGCGTCACCGGACGTTCGGTGAGCTGGGCCGAGTAGCGGTTCTGCAGGAGCGCGGCGAGCCGGCCGTCGGCGACCCAGTCGGTGCGCGTGAGCGGCAGCCCGTTGTCGAAGACCGACTCGATGGTGCTGCTGGAGCTCGCGGTCACGAACGGCGCAGCCTCGAGGGCCGGGTAGGCGGGGTCGGAGAAGACCCGCACGGGCTTGGCCGACAGGGTGTCGCCGATGCGGGTGCCGCCGCCGCGTCGTGAGAAGACGGACTGGCCGTCGAGGGCGTCGCGGGCGGCGGCGCTCCAGTAGAGGTAGATCATCAGGTCCGCGACCGCGGTCGGGGGCAGCACGGTGTCGTAGCGGCCGGCGGGCAGGTCGACCCGTCGGTCTGCCCAGCCGATCCGCCGGGTCAGCTCGGCGTCGAGGGCGGTCACGTCGACGTCACGGAAGTCGCGGGTCGCCGCGCCCACCCACGCCGACGTGCTCAGGTCCGCCGGCTTGCCGGTGATCCCGATGTGGCCGGTCGGCTGCTCGTGCCGCAGTCGCAGCCCGGTGCTGGTGCCGAGGTAGGTGGTGGTCACGTCGTGGTCGACGAAGCCGTAGAGCAGCCGCTTCTCTGCCTCGGCGCGCCCGAAGGCCTCGCCGAGCGCCGGGGCCACGTCGGCGTAGACGTCGATGGAGGTGGAGCCGGGGACGTCGTACCAGTCCGAGGCGGCCTCGCCCTCGACGAGCGGCTGCGCGTCCTCGGCCGGGGTGCCTGTCTTCGCGGCCGCGTCGGCGGCCTCGACGATCCGGCTCAGCTGCTCCAGCGAGGCGGCGTTGCCGGTCACCGAGCCGGCCGCGGTGCCGCTGCCGGCGCCGTGGAAGGCGATCACCGTGACCGACACGTCGTGCATGACGCCGTTGGTGGTCAGGGTGTTGTTGGCCCAGCGCAGGTTGGCGCTCGTGGAGTCGTGCACGATCACGGTGCACTGGTCGGAGGTCGACCGGGCCAGTGCCTGCTCGACCAGGTCCTGGGGGGTGGGGGCGGTCATCGTGACAGTCCTCTCAGTGGCCGGCTTCGGCGGTGGTGTTGAGGATCCGGACGTCGCGGAACAGCGCGGACGGGCAGCCGTGCGAGACGGCCGCGACCTGGCCGGGCTGCGCCTTGCCGCAGTTGAAGGCCCCGCCGAGCTCCCACGTCTGCGGACCTCCGACGGCCTCCATCGAGCCCCAGAAGTCCGTGGTCGTGGCCTGGTAGGCGACGTCGCGCACCTGGCCCGCGAGCCGTCCGTCCTCGATGCGGTGGAACCGTTGACCGGTGAACTGGAAGTTGTAGCGCTGCATGTCGATCGACCAGGACTTGTCGCCGACGACATAGATGCCGCGCTCCACCTGGCCGATCAGGTCCTCGGTGCTGGGACCGTCGGGCGCGGCCTGCAAGGACACGTTGGCCATCCGCTGGATCGGGATGTGAGCGGGAGAGTCGGCGTAGGCACAACCGTTGGACCTTCCCAGGTCCATGGCCTGCGCCATCGACCGGTCGGTCTGGTAGCCGACGAGCACCCCGTCCTTGACGATGTCCCACGACTGCGTCTCGACGCCCTCGTCGTCGTAGCCGACCGTGGCCAGGCCGTGCGCCACGGTGCGGTCGCCGGTGACGTTCATGACCTTCGACCCGTAGGCGAGAGTGCCGAGCTTGTCGTAGGTCGCGAACGACGTGCCCGCGTAGTTGGCCTCGTAGCCGAGCGCCCGGTCCAGCTCGGTCGCGTGACCGATCGACTCGTGGATCGTCAGCCACAGGTTGGACGGGTGGATGACCAGGTCGTAGCCACCGGCCTCGACCGTCGGCGCCACCAGCTTCTCGGCCAGCAGGTCGGGGAGCTCGGCGAGCGCAGCGGCCCAGTCGTAGCCGCCGTGGGACGGTCCGTTGGCGACGTACTCCCAGCCCCGGCCGACCGGCGGCGCGATGGTGCGCATCGAGTCGAAGACGCCCGACTTCTCGTCGGTGCCGAACACCTCGACGTCGGGTTGCAGCCGGACCCGCCGTTGCGTGGTCGTGGTGCCGGACAGGTCGGTGTAGAACTTCTCCTCGACCACCTGCTTGAGCTCGGCGCTGGCGTGGGCGACCGGACCGGTGCCGACCAGGTCGGCGGTCCAGCCGGAGAAGAGCTCGACCTTGTCGGCCAGGGGTACGGCGAGCGGGTCGATGTCGTAGGCCGAGACCCAGGTGACGTCGCGGTGGACCGGCTCCCCGGCCAGCCGGACCGGGCTGGTCGTCATCGCCGCCGCGACCTGCGCGGTGCGGACGGCGGTCTCGGCGACCTGGACCGCCGACTCCGGGGTGAGCACGACGCCGGAGGCGAAGCCCCAGGCACCGTCGAGGATCACCCGGACCGCGAAGCCGAGGATCTCGCTGTCGGCGGCCCCTTGGAGCCGGCCGTCGCGGACGCGGACGTCCTGCGTGCGGATCCGCTCGAACCGGAAGTCGGCGTGACTGACGTGGAAGTCCTGGGCCCGGGCCAGGGCGGCCTCCGCCATCCGTTGGTAGGGAAGGGCGGAGAACGACGGGTCGATCGGGTGCGACGCGCTCATGCGGCCGAGGTTATCGGTCAGGCGGTGAGGGTGCGCGTCGCAATCGCCGAACCGGCGCGTCCCTTGTCGACGTGCACCTGGGTGGGGATCCGGTTGCGCATCTCGCTGACGTGGCTGACCACGCCGACGGTGCGGCCCCCGGCGCGCAGCCCGTCGAGCCGGTCCATCACGTCGTCGAGCGTGTCGGCGTCCAGGCTGCCGAAGCCCTCGTCGACGAAGAGGGTCTCGATCTCGGTGCCCCCGGCCTCGTGGGTGACCACGTCGGCCAGCCCGAGTGCGAGCGACAGGGACACCACGAACGTCTCGCCGCCCGACAGCGTTGCCGGGTCGCGGGTCTGCCCGGTCCACTGGTCGACGACCTCGAGACCGAGACCGGCCTGCGAGCCCCGGCGGGCGGCCCGTCCGGTGCGTTGCAGCAGGTAGCGCTGGTCACGCATGTGCCCGAGCCGCTCGTTGGCCGCCTCGACGACCTGGTCGAGGCGGGTGGCCAGCACGTAGGACGACAGCCGCATCTGCAGCTGGTTGCCGCCCTGGCCACGCACCAGCTTGGCGATCCCGTCGGCCCGGACGAAGTCGTCGCGCAGCGGCGCCCAGTCCTCGAGCGCCTGGAGCAGCCGGTCCCGGTGCGACTGGAGGGCGCCGAGGTTGGCCTCGGCGGTGTGCCGCGCGCGGGTGGTCTCGGTGAGCAGCTCGTCGGTTTTGTCGCGCGCCGTCCGCAGGGCCGTGAGGTCCGCCAGGGGGAGCGGGTCGGTGACCTCGGCGGCGACCTCGGGCTCGGCGAGGACGCTGCGTGCCCGGACCTCCTGCTCGGACCGCTGGGCGAGCCACTGCTCGGCGCGGGCTCGTTCCTCGGCACCGAGGCCGACCGCGCGGACGGTGGCCAGGTCGTCGAAGCCGTGCTCCTCGGCCGTCCGGTCGGCCTGGACGGAGAGCTCGGCGACCCGCTCCGTGGCGCTGCCTGCACGACGGACCACCTCGAGCGCGTGCACCGTGGCGGCGTGGCGCTGCCGGGCGCGGGTCACGGCCTCGTCGACGGGGCCGGGCTCCTCGCCCAGGGCGGCCGCGATCTCCGCGTCGATCCGGGCCAGCGCCGCTCGGTGGTCGGCGACCGAACGCTCGAGCAGGGCGGTGCTGGTGCGCAGCTGCGCGGAACGGGCGTCGACGTCCTGCTGCTCCGCGGCCAGGGCGGTGGCTCCCGTCTCCAGCTCGCGGACCTCGGCCGCAGCAGCCGTGGCGTCGTCGAGGGCGTGCTCGAGGGAGGCGACCTGCTCGGCCGACTCGACGGCGCCGTGACCGCCGGCCGCCTGGACCAGGGTGGCCAGCTGGCGTTCCGCGTCGGCGACGGCGCGGGTGGCCTCGGCGTAGCGCTCGGTCGCCAGGTCGTAGGCAGCGCCGGCGCGCTCCTGCTCCTGCTCGGTCACCGCGTCGGCGCCGCGGCGGGCCGGCTCGGGGTGCTCGACGCTGCCGCACACCTGGCAGGCGAGGCCGTCCTCGAGTCGGCCGGCCAGCTCGGCGGCGTAGCCCTCGAGCCGCCTCTCCAGCAGGTCCTGCACGTGCTCCCGAGCGGTGAGCGCCTCGTCGCGACGGTCGCGCTCGAGGTCCTGGAGGACGGTGATCTCCGCGGTGAGCGCGGGCACCAGCCGGGCGGCCTCGAGCCGTTCGCGCGCCGTGCCGAGGGCCAGCTCGATCGCCTCGCGGCGGCCGGCCCGAGCGATCGCTGCGTCCCGCCGTCCGGCCAGCTCGTCGAGCTCGGTGGGCAGCTCCGCCCTGCGCGTGTCGAGCGCCGCGAGGTCGGCAAGGTCGCGGTCGAGCCGTCGCTGCTCCTCGACGGTCGCGCGCGCCGCGTCGGAGCGCTCCCGCTCCCGGGGCAGCAGCGCCTCCAGCCGCGCCACGCGGTCGCGCAGAGCCTCGCGTCGGCTCTCGAGAACGACGGCGTCGTGCTCGTCCTGGCCGGCGAGCTCGGCGTGGGCGGCCTGCTCCCGGCGGGTGGCCTCGTCGAGGAGCCCCAGCAGGGGCAGGACCGGGGCCGCGGCGGTGTGCCGGGCGAGTCGGTCCCGGGTGTCCTCCGCGTCCTGAGCGGTCCCGGCGAGCCGCGTAAGCTCGGCCCTGGCCTCGTCGCCGCGGCGCCGGGCCAGCACCCGGCGCTCCGCCACGTCGACCGCAACCCGGGCAGTCGCGAGCGCCGCCTGGGTGCGTTGCTGCTCCTCGGTGGCGCTGCGTGCCAGCTCGTCGGCCCCGGACAGCAGCCCGTCGAGCCAGGAGACCGCGAGCCCGTCGGCGGCGGCCTGCGGCAGCCCGGCGCCGGTGAGCTCCTCGGGCAGCTCCACCCCCACCCGGTCGGCGGCGGTGTCGAGCACCCGCTGCACCGCGGCCTGCCCGTCGCCGGCGCGGGCCGCGAGCTTGCGGCTGTGGTCGTGGACCCAGTCCTCGATGCGGGTGAACCGGTCGGTGCGAAACAGCGCCTGCAGCACGGCGTGCCGGTCGTCGCTGCTGGCGCGCAGGAACTTCTGGAACTCGCCCTGCGGCAGCATCGCCACCTGGACGAACTGGGAGGCGTTCATGCCGAGCAGCTCGCCGACGAAGTGGCCGACCTCCTGCGCACGGGAGGACAGGAAGTGCTCCTCGCCGGTGGTCGTCTCGACGAGAGTGGCCTGGGCCTTCTCCTTGGTGGTGCCCTCACCACGTCGCTTGGAGCGCTCCCACTCGGGGCTGCGCCGCAGCGTGAAGCGCCGGCCGGCCACCTCGAAGTCGAGCACGACCTCCGGGCCGGTCTCCGGGGCGGCGTGGTGGGACCGGAGGGCCTTCACGCCCCGCACGCCGGGGACCGAGCCGTAGAGCGCGAAGCAGACCGCGTCGAGGATGCTGGTCTTGCCGGCGCCGGTCGGCCCGGTGAGCAGGAACAGGCCGGCGTCGTTGAGCTCGTCGAAGTCGACGGTCTCGGTGCCCGCGAAGGGGCCGAACGCGGTCATCGACAGGTGGTGCAGGCGCATCAGACGGCCCGCCTCTCGCGGCCGGCCAGCGGGTCCTGGTCGTCGCTGATCCGGCACGAGTCGCACGCCATCTGGAGCAGCAGCGCCTCCTCCGTGGTCGCCTCGAGCTCGCGGACCTCGGCCACGAACCCGAGCGCGACGTCGTGGTCGGAGCGGCCGTCGACGCGGGGCATCACCGGGTGACGTTGGCGGGCGGGCCCGTCGGGCTCGAAGGCCAGGGCGAGGGCGTGCGGGAACCGCTCCCGGAGCCGGTCCATCGCGTTGTCGGGTCGACGCGGGTCGGTCAGCGTCACCTGGAGCCAGCTGTCCTCGAGGGCCGCGTGGGCCGGCCCGGTGAGCAGGTCGTCGATGCGGCCGCGCACCGTGGCGACCTGGCGGGGCACCGGCGCCGTGACGAACTCGACCTGCTCGACCCCCTCGGCGCCGAGCTCCACCAGCCAGGAGCCCTTGGTGTGCCGGGCCTCGGAGAACGAGTAGGCGAGCGGCGAGCCGCTGTAGCGGACCGTGTCCGTGAGCGTGTGGCGTCCGTGCAGGTGACCGAGTGCCGCGTAGTCGACGCCGGTGAACAGGCTCGTGGGGGCGATCTGGAGCCCGCCGACGGAGATGTCGCGCTCGGAGTCGCTGGCCATCGCGGGCGCGGCGTCGGGGGAGCCGGCGACGAACGCGTGGGCCATCACCACCGAGCGGGTGCCGGGACGGGTGTCGAGGTCCGCCCGGACCCGGCGCATCGCCTCGGTGAGGGCGGCCTCGTGGGTGCGCGCCTCGAGCCCCCACGGGGCGCGGACGGCGTCGGGCTCGAGGTAGGGCAGCCCGTGGACGGCGACGGTCCCGTGCCGGTCCTCGAGCAGCACCGGGGTGCCGACCTCCTGCCAGCGGGTGCGCAGGTGCACGCCGGCAGCCGTGGCCAGCCGCGCGTTGAAGCCGAGCCGGACGTGCGAGTCGTGGTTGCCGCTGGTCACGACCACGGCGGCCCGCGACGCCGCGAGCCGGGCGAAGGTCTCGTCCGCGAGCTCGACCGCGTCGACCGGGGGGAGTGCGCGGTCGTAGATGTCGCCCGCCACCACGACGAGGTCCACCTGCTCGGCCTCGATGGTGGCCAGCAGGTGGTCGACGAACGCGGCCTGCTCACCGAGCAGGCCGACGGAGTGGAACGACCGGCCCAGGTGCCAGTCGGATGTGTGGAGGATGCGCACGAGGAAGACGCTAGACAACGGCTCCGACAGTCTTCACGGCCCCACGCCGATCCGACCCGGGTGGGTGTAGATCACGTAGCGTCCGCCGCGCGCGAAGCCGACCACGGTGAGCCCGGCCTGGTCGGCCAGCCCGACCGCCAGGCTGGTGGGCGCGCCCACCGCGACCAGCACCCCCACGCCCGCCACGACCGCCTTCTGGACGATCTCGAAGCCGATCCGCCCGCTCACGCAGAGCAGGGGCGCTCCGGGCTGCTCGCCGGCCAGCAGCCGGGCGCCGACGACCTTGTCGACCGTGTTGTGCCGCCCGACGTCCTCGCGGACGACCAGGGCGCCGCCGTCGGCGTCGAAGAGTCCGGCCGCGTGGAGGCCGCCGGTGACGTCGAAGACGCGCTGCTCCTCGCGCAGCCGGTCCGGCAGGGCGAGCACCAGGTCGCGGTCCAGCACCAGGTCCGGCCAGCCGGACGCCGTACCCCCGACCTGGCAGCGGGCGAGCACGTCGCCGATGCTCTCGGTCCCGCAGACGCCGCAGGCCGAGGAGGCTGCGGCGGGGCCGTCGTAGCGGACCGCCGGGGTACGGCGTGGGGGGCGGACGAGGTCGACGGTGACGACGTTGAAGCGCTCTTCCGACGACAGTGCATGGTCCGTGCAATACGCAACCGTATGGATATCCCCACCGCCCAGGACACCCTCACCGTGCAGGAAGCCGGCGGCGAGCTCGAAGTCGTGGCCCGGCGTCCGCATCGTCACCGCCACCCGGGCGGCCGGCGAACCGGGCCAGGCGAGCCGGATCTCGAGCGGCTCCTCCGTGACCAGGCGGTCCTCGCGGGCCCGCACCCGGTCGGGTGTGACCTCGCGCACGCGCACCCGCGTCGCGGGCCCGGGACGTCGTTCCGCTGACACGAGCCCAACCTATAGTGGTGAGGAAGCACCGCCGACGGGGAACACCTTCGCTGTGACACTGGCGGTTCGCACCGAGCGAGGGGAGGAGCCCGTGCACATGCGCCGCCGCACCTGGCGCGGACGCCCCCAGGTTCCTCCCGTGCTCGACCCGCACGAGGGCTGGACCTCCGAGGCGTCCTCGGCGTTCGCGATGGCCGGCTTCCTGTTCCTGGTCTTCATCGGCTTCACGGTGCTCGCGATGGGCCCGCTGATGTCCCTGGACGCCTACTTCAACCTCGCCCCGCCGCCACACGCCTGGGTCCCCGTCCTGCACGTGATGGACCGGATCGGGCAGCGCGCGATCTGCCTGCCGCTGCTCGGGCTGGCGACGTTCTGGACCTGCCGGCGCCAGGAGTCCTTCCGGCCCGCGGTCGTGGTCGGCACCTCGGTCTTCATGCTCAACCTGATCGTGCTGATCCTCAAGGTGGGCCTGGGCCGGGCCCAGCCGGAGACGGCCGACCCGGCGTTCTTCAGCGGCGGGATGGCCTACCCGTCGGGCCACACCTCCAACATCGTGCTCGTCTACGGGCTGATGGTCTACGTGCTCGCCCACTACGGCGGCATCCGTCGGCGCCGGGTGGCCGCCCTCGCGGGCCTCGTGGTGCTGCTCTCGCTGGTCATGGTGGTCACCTCGCTGACCCTGAACTGGCACTGGTTCGCCGACCTGATCGCAGGTCTGCTGATCGGTGGGATGACCCTCGAGCTGACCGCGGCCGTCGACGCGTCCGTGCCGCAGCACACCTTCAGCGACGGCCCCCGGGCGGCCTGGGCCGAGATCCGTGGCTGGCTCAGTCACCGCGTCCACCCCTGACCGGCGCGCCCGGGCCCTGGCCCTGGGCGGCTTCGTGCTGGTGCGGGCGCTCGGGCTGGTCGCCCTCGCCGTCGGTGGCTCCCTGTCCGGGCTCTCCGCGCACGAGCGGCTGACCCGCTGGGACGCCCAGTGGTACGTCCACATCGCGCGGCACGGCTACGGGATGACCAAGGTGGTCCCCGACGGCCGGCACCTCTCGGACCTGGCGTTCTTCCCGCTCTACCCGCTGCTCGAGCGGCTGGTGCACACCGTGACCAGGCTGCCGTTCGCCGACGCCGGCCTGCTGGTCACGGCGCTCGCGTCGCTCGCCACGGCGCTGGTCCTGCACGACCTCGGCACCCGGTTGTACGGCGTCCGCGCGGGTCTCGTCCTGGTGCTGCTCTGGGCGGCCGTCCCGGTCGGCGTCGTGGAGTCGATGGCCTACTCCGAGGCGCTGTTCACGCTGCTGGCCGCCGGGGCGTGCCTGGCCGTCGTAAGGGATAAGTGGGTGGTGGCCGGCCTGCTCGCCTCGCTCGCGGGACTGACCCGGCCGGTCGGCGTGGCCGTGGTCGCCGGCATCGGCGTCGCGGTGCTGGTCCGGGTGCTGCGCCGCGACGCCGGCTGGCAAGTCTGGGCCGGAGCGGTGATGGCGCCGCTCGGCTGGCTGGGCTACCTGCTGTGGGTGGGCGCACGGGTCGGTGACCCGCTCGGCTACTTCACGGTCGCAGGACGGTGGGGCAACTCGTTCGACGGCGGTGCGGCCTACGGCGGTTGGGTGCTGGGCTTCCTGACCGGCTCCTGGCCGGCGCCGCTGCTGGGGCTGCTGCTGCTCGCCGGCACGGCAGCCGTGGTCTGGCTGGTGTGGCTCGGCGTGACGGACCGGCAACCGCCGGTGCTGGTGGCCTACACCGCGACGCTGGTCCTGCTCGCGTTCACCAGCAGCGGCTACTTCGGGTCGAAGCCGCGCTACCTGCTCCCGGCGTTCGGGCTGCTGGTGCCGCTCGCGGTGCGGCTGTCGCGGGCGAGGCCCGCGGTGACCTGGCCGGTGCTGGGGGCGCTCACCGCGGTCGCGTCGGTCTACGGCGCCGTGTGGTTGCTGGGCCCCGGCCCGCCCTGACCGGACGCCCCCTAGGGTGTCCGGCGTGATCCACGACCTGCACCTCGAGGGCCCCGTCGTCTCGCTGGTCCCGCTCGAGCCCGGCCATGCCGAGGGGCTGGCCGCGGCCAGCGACGCCGCGTCACTGGCGTTCCACACGACCACGATCCCGACCACGCCCGAGCTTGCGGCGGCCAACATCGAGGCATTGCGCTCGGACGGGACCACGCGGGCGTTCGCCGTGCTCGGCAGCGAGGACGGGGAGCTGCGGGGCATCACGTCGTTCTACGACTACGCCGCACGGGTGCCGCGCGTCGAGATCGGGCACACGCAGTACGCCCGTCGCTTCTGGGGCGGTGCGACCAACCCGCACGCCAAGCTGCTGCTGCTCACGTACGCGTTCGAGACCTGGCAGTGCGAGCGGGTGGCGCTGCGCTGCGACGCCGCCAACGATCGGAGCGCCGGCGCGATCAGGCGCCTGGGGGCCGAGCCCGAGGGCGTGCTGCGCAGCCACCGGCGTCGTCACGACGGGACGGTGGCGGACACGGCGTACTTCTCGATCGTGCGCGCCGCCTGGCCGGAGGTACGCAGGTCCCTGCTCGAGCGCACGGAACCGCGCGGCTGACCCGTGCGTCGGAACGGCATGCGCACTCTCGGACTTCTGGCATCCCTGCTCCTGCTGGGATCCTGCGGCACGGCCGGCGGCGAGGACCACATCGACGCGGGTCCGCACCCGGTGAACCAGGAGGCCCGCTGCCCGGTGACCGGCCCCGTCGTCGGACAGCTGGGCACGGCCGTGCACCTGGTCGCGAAGGGACGGTGCGCGGGACGCCTGGTCGCCCGGAGCGCGACCGGCTCGGTGATCCAGAGCCCGCCCCAGCCGAAGGCTCTCGGCCTGGTCGCCACGGGCTCACGGGAGGCCACCCTGAAGGACGGCACGAGGCTGCTGGTGCTGCGCGGCAACGTGGCGCGACGCGGCGGCTACACACCGTGGCTGGTCACCGCCGACAAGGGCGGCATCTCCCTGCTCGAGTCGCACGGCGAGTCGGTGCTGCCGTTCGTGGCCACCGACGGCGGCGGGCAGCCGATGACCGCGACCTGCACGGCCGACGGCTTCGCGGTGTGGACCGCCACCGCGCACGTGCCGGCGGGCGTGGTGCTGGCCTGGGACGTGCACCGGACGTCGTACCAGCTGGTGGGCGGGCAGGCGCGGGTCACGGAGAGCAAGGACGTGGCCACCTCGGTGGCCGACCCGACGATGCGCAAGCGGATGCCGCAGCTGTTCGAGCAGGGCCAGGAGCTCAGCGACTGCTGATGTCGTCAGGCCGCACCGGTCGCGGCACCGAGACCACTTCGGCGTGCAGCGCCCACTCGTCCCGGCCGAGGCGGGCCAGCGGGTCCAGGCGCGTGTAGTCCGGGTGCCCGTCGACCATGACGGCCTCGTCGACGCAGACCGCGACCACGTCGCCGAGGATCATCGTGGAGTCGCCGAGCTCGGTGAGGCTGTGCAGCGTGGCCTCGACCGACACCGGTGAGTGCGTCACCCGCGGCGGCCGGACGTGGCTGCTCGGCTCCATGTGGATGTCGAGCTGGGCGGGCTCGCTCTGGTCCGGCTCGAAGCGCGCCGCGGAGTTGTTCACCTGCTCCAGCAGCGGCGCGTGGGCGAGGCTGATCGTGAACTCGCCGGTGGCGCGGACGTTGCGCAGCGTGTCCTTCGTGCCCACCGAGGAGAACATCACGATCGGCGGCCGCGCGCAGGCCACGGTGTAGAACGAGTGTGGCGCCAGGTTGACCGTGCCCTCGTCGCTCAGCGTGCACACCCATGCGATCGGCCGGGGTACGACGACCGCGGTCATCAGCTTGTAGAAGTTCAGACCCGGGGTGTCGGGGGTCAGCTCGAGTCGGCTCACGCTGCCGACGCTACCGGTTGGCCCCGCGGGCGCTGACCGGCCAGCGGTCGACCACCCGGCCCTGGCTCACCACCACCAGCTCGTCGGCCAGGTTGACGGCGTTGCAGACGTGGAAGGGTACGACGCGCTCGACCGAGCCGAGCGGCGGCAGCGGCGTGTGGCCGGGCCAGTCCACGACCGCGTGGTGCTCGGAGAGGAACGCCACCGTCGCGTCGGGGTGGTCCAGCAGTCGTCCAGGACCGCTCGCCCACGGTGCCCGGTCCGCGGCGACCGCCTTGCTGCCGGAGTCGAGCACGACCCGTCCGCCGGCGTGGCTCACCACCGTGGCCAGACAGGTCAGCGCGATCGACTCCGGCTCACAGGAGCCGAGCTCCCACTGCTGGGCGTCGCCGAAGACATAGACGCCGGGCCGCATCTCGGTGAGGGCTCCAGGGCTCATGTGGCCGATGCTCGGTGTCGACCCACCGCTGACCACCTGTGGCTCGATCCCGTGTGCAGCAAGGGATTCGGCCGCCTCAGTGAGTGCGTCGTGCTCCTGGGCCGCGACGTCGGCCGCCACACCGGGGGCATAGCTGTGGCCAGGGAACGTGAACACACCGCGCACGTCGAGGCCGGCATGCCGTCCCGCGTCGGCGAGCGCACCCGCCTCGGCCGGCGCCACGCCGCTGCGCCGGTGACCGGAGTCGACCTCCACCAGCGCCGCGCAGCCGGGCACCTGGGCGGCCAGCGTGCGCGCTCCCTCGACGCTGTCGATGCCGACGCTGACCGCAGCCCGCTCCCGCAACGCACGCAGCCGGGCCCCCTTGGCCGGGTCGACCCACAGCGGGTAGGCCACGAACACGTCCTTGCAGCCACCCTCGACGAATACCTCGGCCTCGCCGACGGTGGCCACGGTCAGCCCGACCGCGCCGGCAGCCAGCTGAAGGCGCGCGACGTCCACGCTCTTGTGGGTCTTGGCGTGCGGCCTCAGCGCGAGGCCCAGGTCGCGGGCGCGCTGCGCCATCGCAGCCAGGTTTGCGGCGAGGACGTCGCGGTCGACGACCAGGGACGGCGTGGGCAGCTCGAGCACGGGCCCACCCTAGGAGGCGGTCACCCCGGCCTCGGCCAGGCGTGCGGCGTAGGCGTCGCACGCCGACCGCAGGACGTTGTACTCCGCGGTGAGGAGCATCGTCGGCGGCAGCCCGGCGACCGAGGGCGCCAGCAGGGGAGAGGCGCCGCCGTGCAGGTGGACGTAGACCGGCGGGGGAGCGGTGGGTGACGTGGCCGGGTGCGGCCGGGAGACCCCGCAGCGCACGTCCCCGTGCCGTGTCGGGATCCGGATCCGTTGTGGTGCAGGCAGGTCACGGCCCTCGAACGCCAGCGAGGCGCCGTACCTCACGGTGACGGGTGCCGTCGTTTGCAGGACGTAGACACGGATATCGGTGAGAATTCCCACGGACGTGATTCGGGCTCGGCACTGGTCCGGACGGGTGAGCGACACGAAGCAAAAACCCCCGGGAAATCGGACATTTCGACCCGCGATGGTCGACAGTAGACCGAGGACCGCGACCGCGAACTTGGCCAGGAGGGCGCACGGACCCATGAAGCTACGCCGACTTCTCGAGCGCACGAGCGCCACCACCAGCATCTCCGTCCCCGACGTGGAGGACGGTGGGCTGGTCTCGCGTGCGGCGCTGGTGTCGGCCTGCACCGCGGCGCTGACCCGCGTCACCGCGGAGGAGACCTCCAACACCGCGCTCCTCGTCGTGGACGTGGACGGGGTCACCGAGGTCACCGAGCAGGGCGGTCTGCCGGCGCGCGAAGAACTGCTCGCGGTCATCGTGCAGCGGCTCGACAGCGTCGTCGGCGACGGCGTCGTGGTCGGGCGGCTCGGGGACCACGAGTTCGCGGTGCTCTTCGAGGACCTGCGCGACCAGCGGGTGGCCCTCGACCTGGCCAACCGGATCGTGCTCACCGTGCCCAAGCCGGTGTTCCTGGAGAGCCAGCGCCGCGCCACCCTGTCGGTCGCCTGCGGCATCGCCGACCACGAGGTGCTCGGACGCACCGGAGGGCCGGAGGAGCTGCTGCGTGCCGCCGACCTGGCGATGCGCGAGGCCAAGCGCTCCGGCCGCAACACCGTCGAGGTCTGCAGCCGTGAGCTGATCGTGATGGCCGACGAGCGGCTCTCCATCGGGCGCGACCTGCGCCAGGCGCTGGCCGACCGGGGCCTGGGCGTGTCCTACCAGCCGCTCGTGGACATCCGCGACGGCCGGCTGATCGGCTTCGAGGCGCTGGTGCGCTGGAGCCACCCGGTGCACGGACAGATCTCGCCGGACCGCTTCGTGCCGCTGGCCGAGGAGTTCGGGCTGATCACCGACCTGGGTCGGCTGGTGCTGACCACGGCCACCGCGCAGGTGCAGCAGTGGGCCGCGGTCGTGGACCTGCCGCTGACCGTGCACGTCAACATCTCGGCCCTCGACCTGGCCGCCGACGGTTTCGTGGAGATGGTGGCCGCGACGCTGGCGGAGACCGAGCTGAGCCCGCCGCAGCTGGTGCTGGAGCTCACCGAGTCCGAGGTGCTGCGTGACCTGGACTCGGCACGCGACCGGCTCAGCGCCCTGCACGCGCTGGGCATCCGGATCGCCGTGGACGACTTCGGTGGCAGCAACGGCGGCATGGCCTACCTCCAGCAGCTCGCGGTCGACATCCTCAAGGTCGAGGAGCGCGTCGACGACGGCGACGAGCAGCGTGCCGACGACATGCTGCGCGGCGTGATCGCGTTCGGCAAGGCGCTGGGCATGCAGGTGTTCGGTGAGCGGATCGAGGACGACGAGCAGCGCGGCCGGCTCCTCGAGCACGGCTGCACGGTCGGCCAGGGCTACCTGTTCTCGCGGCCGCTCACGCCCGAGGACGCCGCCGCCTACCTGCGCACCGAGGTCCTCTCAGCCCCCGAGGCAGGAGAGGGGCTCCGCGGCCCGATCGTCGGTGGCCCTCGGGACTACTTGACATAATGTGCATTATCGGCGGTTACGTCTGAGGCGTGATCCCACCCCGTTGAGTCGTCAGTCGCGTCACGTTGAGCCGGCGCTCGCGTCACCTTGAGTCGTCAGTCCGGGCGTTCTCGCTCCGCCGTACGGCGTCCAGAGCCGGCGCCGAGTGGTCGCCGGATCTCACGAGCTGCCAGCTGACGCAATGTCGAGCCGTTTGCTGGACGGCACATCGCGCCAACCGACGCCGGTTCGCCCGACGCCCAGGCGCCTTGGGCGACCCAGCGACGCCGTACCCGGCCGGACTGCCGACTCAACTGGCCCGAACTGCCGACTCAACATGCTCCGAGTGACGACTCAACGACTCAACACGCCCTAACTGCCGACTCGACGGGTCGACGGCCAGGCCCTCTCGGACTCCCACACCTGCGGGTGTTTGCTGCATACCAGTGAATATGCAGCAAAAGTTATAAAAGGGGAGTAACGGGCAAATGACACCGATGTCATCCCTGTCGGTGCTCACCGTTAACGTCTGCTCGCGTGCAGACCAACCCGCTGGTGACCGACGCGATCGACGGATGGTTCGAGGCCCGCGCGCCCCGCAAGGACTCCCCCCACACCCGGGCTGCCTACGAGCGTGACCTCGCCGCGATCTGCGTCGCCGCCGGCGCCCACCTGGGCCGCCCTGTCGACGAGCTGCGGATCGACGACCTGACCCTGAGGGTGCTCCGCTCGGCGTTCGCGGCCTGGTCCCACGGGCGTGCTGCCGCGACCGTGCGACGGGCGCACTCCACCTGGTCCGGCTTCTTCGAGCACCTCGTCTCCGAGGAGCACCTGGCGGGATCCCCCATGCCCGGCGTCGCCAAGCCCAAGGCACCGCGGCGGCTGCCGAAGCCCTTCGCCGAGGACGACGCCGCGCGCATCGTCGCCGTGCTCACCGACGGCTCCGCCCGGCGTCGTGACCCGTGGCCGGAGCTCGACGCCGCTGTCGTGCTGACCGCGATGGTCACCGGGGTCCGGGCCGCCGAGCTGCTCGCGGTCGACCTCGGCGACGTGACCCGCACGGCCGGCAACGAACGCATCCGGGTCCTCGGCAAGGGCGAGGCCGAGCGCGCGATCCCCGTCGAGCCGGCGCTGCTGGGGATCCTGGCCCGCTATCTCGACAGTCGGCGCGAACGCTTCCCGGGCACCGCCCGGCGCCGCGGCGTCAGCGAGTCCGACGACGCCTGGGCCTGGTGGCGCGCCGGCGACCCGCTCTTCGTCGACCGCTCCGGCGAGCGGATGCAGATCGGCGCCCTGCAGTACCTCGTCGAGGTGGTCTACCGCGACGCCGGCGTCAACGCCTCACGCGCGCGGGGCGCCCTCGTGCACGCGCTGCGCCACACGGCGGCCACCCGGCTCGTCGAGCGTGGCGCCACCGCGGTCGAGCTGATGGACTTCCTCGGCCACCGCTCGCTGTCGACGTCCCAGGGCTACCTGTCCGCGACTGCCGCGTCCGTGCGCGCGGCCGCGGCCCGCTCCCCCGTCTACGGCCTGCTCACCGCCCAGGTCGATCAGGACGACGGCTGACCCGTCACCGCAGCCTGACGCGCCGCCGGGTCACGACGCTCCGGTAGGTGCTGCTGCTCTGCCGTACGGCGACGACGACCGACCCGGCCCGCCGTCCGTGCCACGTCAGGCGCAGGGTGCCGATCCCGTCGGTGCGGGAGGCGCCGTTGTCCTGGCCGGTCAGTCGCACGGCGAAGACCGTCCTCCCGTCCCGCGAGACCGTCACCCGCACCCGTGCGTGCGCGAGTCCGGCGACCGTGCGCGACTGCCCGGTCTCCGGACGCGGCCCCGGGTAGCCGTCGGCTGCGGAGTCGAGCAAGGTGATCGCGGCGGTCACCGAGCGCCGGTCGACCCGCAGGTACTCGCGCAGTGCGAGGTCCTCGCCCGTCAGCGGCACGGTCACGTCGGTCGCGGCGGCACCCCACACGCGCTCGTCGTCCCTGCCGGAGGGCACGCTCACGTGCAACCGGTTGGGCCCGGCGTGGGCGCCCCGGGTGTCGAGGGTGAGCCGGCGGCTTCCGCCCGGCCCGGCGACCACGCGCGCCAGGAGACCGTTACCCGACGCCTCCACGTCCGCCCCGGGGATGCCCGGCCCGGACTCGGCGCTGACCCCGACCGAGGCGTGAGTCGGGTCCGACACCTGCGCCGGCGCGGGCGCCGCGGTGAGGGCGACAACGGTGGGCGCCGACGGGTAGGCGTCGGTGGTACCGCTCACGTAGCGCGGGTCGTCGGTCACCACACCACGGGCGCCGAGCCGGCGGGCCCGATCGACCTCCGCCCGCGTGGTGACGGTGTGCACCCACAGGCGCGGCACCCCGGACGCTGCGAACGAGCTGATCTCCTCGTCACTGGCGAAGGTGTCCACGTCGAGCAGGTCGACGTACGGCGCGAACGCCCGTGGGTCGTCGGTGCGCATCTGGGCGGCCGAGCGCCACAGCTGGGTGCGCAGGCCGAGGTCGTGGATGCGTTGCGCGACGGCCGGCACGTTGGTGTTCACGTAGACGCTGTCCGCGAGGCCCCGCGCGCGCACCATCTCGGCGACCTGGTCCAGGGAACGGCTGTCCTTCGCCTCGATCGACAGCACGATCCGGCCGCCGAAGCGATCGAGCACCTCGGCCAGCGTCGCCGCAGGCTCGGGTTCCGGGGCGGGCGTGAGCCAGCCGCCGAGGTCGAGCCGGACACCGGACCAGGTGTCGGCCGTGAAGCCGGACACCGGCCCGCTGGAGCTCGACGCCCGGTCGACGGTGGCGTCGTGCATGAGCACCACGGTCCCGTCGGCGAGCATCCGGGTGTCGACGTCAAGCACCTGCACGAGTCCGCTGGCGTAGGCGCTCTGGAGTCCCGACAGGCTGTCCTCGCGGGCCTCGAGCCCGCCACCCCGGTGCGCGTCGACGACGAACCCTGGCAGTCCCGCGACGGTCGCGCCGGTGCCGGACGTTCCGTCCGCCGCGGCGGACGGGACCCGCAGCACGGTCGTCGCGCACAGCAGCGCGCCGACACCTGCCGCGACTCGACTCCCCCGCACAGCCGCAAGCGTACGACGGTGCGGGGCCGGACAAGCGCCGGATCAGGGCTGCAGCAGCACCTTGATCGCGCGCCGCTCGTCCATCGCCTTGTAGCCCTCGGCGACCTCGTCGAGCGGCAGGGTCAGGTCGAACACCTTGCCCGGGTCGATCGCACCCGAGGTGACCCGCTCGAGCAGGTCGGGCAGGTAGGTGCGCACCGGCGCCATGCCACCGGCGAGGCCGATGTTGTGGGTGAACATCCGGCGCAGCGGCAGCTCGACGCCGTGCGGGACTCCGACGAAGCCGACGGTGGAGCCGGGACGCGCCACCTTGAACGCGGTCTGCATCGACGCGTCCGTGCCGACGCACTCGAGCACCGAGTCGGCGCCGACACCGTCGGTGAGGTCGAGCACCTGCTTCTCCCCGTCCTCGCCGCGCTCGGCGATGACGTGGGTGGCGCCGAACTCGGTGGCGATCTTCTGGCGCGGTTCGTGCCGCGACATCGCGATCACCTTCTCGGCGCCCATCTGGGCCGCGGCGAGCACGCCGCAGAGCCCGACCGCGCCGTCACCGATCACGACCGCCGTACCCCCGCGCTGCACCTTCGAGGCGACCGCCGCGTGCCAGCCGGTGGCCATCACGTCGGCGAGCGTGAGCAGCGACGGCACCAGGGACGCGTCGGGCATGCCGTCGGTCTTGACCAGCGAGCCGTCGGCCTGGTGCACCTTGCAGTACTCCGCCTGGCCGCTGGAGGTCCAGCCCTGGTTGACGCACGCCGACGTCATCCCGGCGCGGCAGTGCGCACACGTGTTGTCGCAGTGCACGAACGGGGCGATCACGAAGTCGCCGACCTTGAATTCGCGGACGTCCGCCCCGACCTCCTCGATCACGCCGACCATCTCGTGGCCGATGGTCGAGCCGGCGTCGATGGGGTTCTCGCCGCGGTAGGGCCACAGGTCGGAGCCGCAGATGCAGCCGGCCACCACCTTCACGATGGCGTCGGTGGGGTGGGTGATCGTCGGAGCCGGCACGTCGGACAGGCGGATGTCGCCGGGGCCGTGAATGGTGGTCGCACGCATGGGTCGAGCCTAACGAGCGCCCCGAAACCGCTAGGACAGGTGGTCGTCGACCAGGTTGGCGTAGCCCACCTGACCCTTGCGGTTGGGGTGGTAGGACTCGCTGACCGGTTTCGACAGCCCGTTGATCCACTCGGTGTCGTCACACACGGCGTGCCCGGTGAACGCGGTCACGGGGTTCACGAACGCGAACCCGTGGGCGGTCGCCCGCGCCTTCGTCACCGCGTCGAGCTGGTCCGCGGTCTGGTTGAGCCTCGTCTCCTCCGTGGGGCTGAACCACGTGCCGGCGTTGCACTCCTCGCCGTTGAACAGGTGCGGGTAGCCGACCACCGTCACCTTCGCGTACGGCGCCTTGGACGCCACCGCGGCATAGACCTTGTCGAGCCGTCCGGGCAGGGTGTTCTTGATGTAGGACTGGGCGGAGTCGATGGCGGCCCCGCAGTGCGAGGCCCAGGACGGCTCCGCGCAGGTGGTCACCACGTGGGTGAAGCCCGCGTCGTTGCCGCCGACCTGGACGCTCACGTAGGTCGTGGCCGCGCCCAGGGTGCCGAGCTGGTTCGCGAGCACGTCCGCGGTGGTGGCGCCGCTGCACGCCCGGAAGCTGAGCGAGGCGCCCACGCGCGCCGCGTCGAGCACCGGGTAGGCGTAGGGCGAGCGCTGGCAGCTGCCCGAGCTGTCGTAGTAGCTGCGGGTGCCGACCCCGGCGGCGTAGGAGTCGCCGAGCGCGACGTAGGACGTGCCTGCCTCGGCGGCGACCGGGACGAGCGCGCCGGCCAGGGCGACCAGCGCCCCGGAGACGGTCAGGAGTAGCGTGCGAGATGCCCGAGTCCGCATGGTTCCGGACGCTACTCCCCCGACACGCCTGCAGGCAGGTCGCTTTGGGCATATCTCATATCTGAGATACCGTCGAACGTATGACCGAGGACTACCTGGCCCGCATCGGCTACCTGATCCGTGACGCGCGCAAGCACCGGGGCATGACCCAGCAGCAGCTCGCGGACGTGCTCGCCACGTCGCAGAGCGCGGTGAACCGCATCGAGCGGGGGCACCAGAACCTCAGCCTGGAGATGCTCGCCCGGATCGGCGAGGCGCTCGACTCTGAGATCGTCTCCCTCGGTGCCGGCCCGACCCACCTGCGGGTGACCGGGCCGACGGAGCTGTCGGGCAGCATCGCGGTGAAGTCGTCGAAGAACGCCGGCGTCGCGCTGCTGTGCGCGTCCCTGCTGAACCGCGGTCGCACCACGCTGCGCAAGGTGGCCCGGATCGAGGAGGTCAACCGCCTGCTCGAGGTGCTCGCCTCCATGGGCGTGCAGACCCGCTGGCTCAACAGCGACAACGACCTCGAGATCATCTCGCCGGCCGAGCTCGACCTCGAGCACATCGACGAGGCCGCGGCCCGCCGTACCCGTTCCATCATCATGTTCCTCGGCCCGCTGATGCACCGCGAGGACACCTTCGAGCTTCCCTACGCCGGCGGCTGCGACCTCGGCACCCGCACGGTCGAGCCGCACATGGCGGCGCTGCGCCCGTTCGGCCTGGACGTGAAGGCCACCGAGGGCAGCTACCACGCCACGGTCAACCGGGCCATCTCGCCGGAGCGGCCGATCGTGCTCACCGAGCGCGGCGACACGGTCACCGAGAACGCCCTGATGGCCGCGGCCCGGCACAACGGCGTCACCGTGATCCGCAACGCCAGCCCCAACTACATGGTCCAGGACCTGTGCTTCTTCCTGGAGAAGCTCGGCGTCCGCATCGACGGCATCGGCACCACGACGCTGACCGTGCACGGCTGCCCCGACATCGACGTCGACGTCGACTACGCGCCGTCGGAGGACCCGATCGAGGCGATGTCGCTGCTCGCCGCGGCGATCGTGACCCGCTCGGAGATCACCATCCGCCGGGTGCCGATCGAGTTCCTCGAGATCGAGCTGGCGCTGCTCGAGGAGATGGGCTTCCGCTACGAGCGCAGCGAGGAGTACGACGCCGCCAACGGCCAGACCCGGCTGGTGGACATCACCACCAAGGTCTCGGACCTGCACTCCCCCATCGACAAGATCCACCCGATGCCGTTCCCGGGCCTCAACATCGACAACCTGCCGTTCTTCGCGGTGATCGCGGCGGCGGCCGAGGGGCAGACCCTGCTGCACGACTGGGTCTACGAGAACCGCGCGATCTACCTGACCGAGCTCACCAAGCTCGGCGCGTCGGTGAAGCTCCTCGACCCGCACCGGGTGCTCGTCGAGGGTCCGACCCGCTGGAGCGGTGCCGAGATCGTCTGCCCGCCGGCGCTGCGGCCCGCCGTGGTGATCCTGCTCGCGATGCTGGCCAGCAAGGGCACCTCGGTGCTCCGGTCGGTCTACGTCATCAACCGCGGCTACGAGGACCTGGCCGAGCGGCTCAACGACCTGGGCGCCTCGATCGAGACCTTCCGCGACATCTGAGCACAGCCATCGGAGCCTGACTCAGCCGAACAGCGTCTCCACGTAGGACCGTGCCGTCTGCTTGCTGGGCGGCGGCGCGGTCATGTCGGCGGTGATCCGCGGCATCGGCTGGGTGACCGGCCCGGTGTCGCGGTTGCGGTGCCAGTCGGTCTCCGCCTCGACGAGAGCCCCCAGGTCGGCGCGGGCCAGGAACACCCCGGCGCAGGACGTGCACTGGGCGAGCGTGACGTCACCGACGGTGCGCTCGTTCATCGTGGACTGGCACTGGGGGCAGGTCATCTCGTCCATGACCCGACGGTACTCCGCGCGCCCCGGGCTCGCCCGCACCGACGCGGGTGGATACTGCACGCGTGACGCGCCCGCACACCGGACTCCCCTACCTCGACGCCGGACGTGACCGTCCCGGCGCGGTGCTGGCGATGGCCCACCGCGGAGGCGCCAAGCACCCCGAGATCGTGGGGCTCGAGAACACCCTGACGGCGTTCGCCCACGCGGTCGCGCTCGGCTACACCTACCTCGAGACCGACGTGCACGCGACGCGCGACGGCGTGCTGCTCGCGTTCCACGACGCGGTGCTCGACCGGGTCACCGACGGCACCGGGGCGATCGCTGAGCTGACGCACGCGGAGGTCGCGCAGGCGCGGGTCGCCGGTCGTGAGCACGTGCCGACGATGGCGTCGTTGCTGGACGCGTTTCCCCAGGCCCGCTTCAACATCGACGTGAAGTCCGACGCGGCGGTCGACCTGCTCGTCCGCCTCGTGCGCTCCACCGGTAGCCAGGACCGGGTCTGCGTCGGCTCCTTCTCCGAGCGCCGGCTCGCGAGGGTACGGCGGTCGCTCGGGCCCCGGGTGGCCACCTCCTGCGGGCCCGTCACCGTCGCCCTCACGCGCTTCGCGGACCGCCGTACGTCCCGGCTGCTGACCCGGAACCGCGGCAACGTCCTCCAGGTGCCGCGGGCCCGCAAGGGCCTCGAGATCGTGACGCGCTCCTTCGTCGAGGCTGCGCACGCACACGGCCGACCGGTGCACGTGTGGACCGTGGACGACCCGCCGACGATGCACGAGCTGCTCGACCTCGGGGTCGACGGGATCATCACCGACCGGACCGACCTGCTGCGCGACGTGCTGCTCGCGCGCAGCCAGTGGACAGGAGAGCCCGCATGACCGGCATCGCCGACCTGGAGCCTCTCGCCCGCCGCAAGGAGCAGCGGGCCTGGTACTGGTACGACTGGGCCAACTCGGCCTACGTCACCACCACCGCGACCGTGCTGTTCGCGCCCTACCTCACCTCGGTCGCGGAGAAGGCGGCCTGCGGCTACGTGGGGACCACCGACCGGCCCTGCCACCAGAACCTCGACGTGCTCGGGCTGGGGATCTCGCCCGGCTCGCTGGTCTTCTACGTGGTCACGCTGGCCACGGTGGTCTCCGCGATCGGGCTGCCGATCGTCGGCGCCGCCGCGGACCGCTCCTCGCGCAAGCGCCGGATCATGGCCGGCTTCGCGTGGGCCGGCAGCCTGGCCGCTGCGCTGATGTTCTTCGTGACCGGCTCCAACTGGCAGCTCGGCACGGCGCTGCTGTTCGTCGCGAACATCTGCCTCGGCTCGTCCCTGGTCGTCTACGACGCCATCCTCTGCGAGATCGCCACCCCGGACGAGCGCGACCGGGTCTCGTCACGCGGGTGGGCGCTCGGCTACCTCGGTGGCGGGCTGCTGCTCGCGGTGAACCTCGCCGTGGTGACCCTGCACGACAGCCTCGGCCTCTCGACCGCGATGGCGGTCCGGGTGAGCATCCTGTCGGCCGCGCTGTGGTGGGCCGGCTTCACGCTGGTGCCCTACCTCGGCGTCCGCGACCGTCCGGCGGTGGGCGTGGTGCCCGAGTCCGGCGGCCTGGTGCGGCAGAGCTTCGGACAGCTCGCGGCCACGCTGCGCGACCTGCGCCGCTTCCCCGTGACGCTGACCTTCCTGCTGGCCTACCTCTTCTACAACGACGGCATCCAGACGGTGATCGCCTCGGCGTCGGTCTACGGGGACAAGCAGCTCGGCTTCGGCACCTCGGTCCTGATCGCCACCATCCTGCTCGTGCAGTTCGTCGCCTTCGGCGGTGCCCTGCTGTTCGGCCGGGCCGCCGAGCGCTGGGGCAGCCGCAGCGTGATCCTGGTGGGTCTGGTGGTCTGGGTCGCGATCGTGGTCGTCGGCTTCTTCCTGCCGGCGAAGAACATCGCTCTCTTCCTCGCGCTCGCCGTCGGCATCGGCCTGGTGCTCGGCGGCACCCAGGCGCTGAGCCGGTCCTTCTACAGCCTGCTGATCCCGCGGGGCAAGGAGGCGGAGTACTTCAGCCTCTACCAGGCCTGCGAGCGGGGCACGTCCTGGCTCGGCACGCTCGTCTTCGGCGTGGTGCACCAGGTCACCGGCTCCTACCGCCCCGCCATCGTCGCCCTGGCCTTCTTCTTCGTCGTCGGCCTTGCGCTGCTCTCCCGGGTGGACGCCCGCCGGGGCATCGCCGAGGCCGGCAACGACGCGCCCTCGGTGCTCTGAGCGAGGCGCCCTTCGCGCAGCTGCTGGTTCGTCCCGCCTGTTGATCCGGGCGTGGCCATCGGGCCTGTTATCTAGCCAGCGCGAGGAACTGGTCAGGGACCGCAGGATTCCGCGCGAAGAGTTGCGGTTCGTGACCAGTTGCCGAGGTGGTCCCTCGTGCCTGACCGTACGGCGTCCGCAGCAGCTCGCGCACCAGGGACACGCCGTCGCGCCAGACTCCCCCGACAGAGCCGCGCACCTGTGCCGGACGGACACGTTCTGGCAGCAAATTCCTGCCGCATTTGTGCACGTGCGTGGTTGTGGGGAGCACCAGGCCGGCACCCCTCCCCTCGCTGCTGGTTGTGCTTGTGACTCCAGTTCAGCGGCGTTGTGGGCTTGTTATCTGGCACAACGGCTCACGTGCCGGCGACCCACCCGCCGGTCCGCCAGTAGACGCCGTCCTCCCGCGCCAGCAGGCCGTGGTCGACGAGGTAGCGGCGCAGGGTGACGTGGTCGGCCTCCCCTCCCTCGGTGAGCGCCACCAGGATCGCGTCCATCTCCCCCTCCGGGTAGTAACGGCCGGGCTCGAACCGGTCCGCGACGTGCTCGAGGAGCAGTGCCCGCTTGGCGAACTTCCCCGGCAGCCGCAGCAACCTGCCCTCGGGCATGAAGGTGTGGACCAGCTGTGCGCGTCGGGTGGCGGTGGAGGTGCTCACGACGGGAGACTAAGGAGGCCGGGTCCTCGCGGCGAGGCATTTTCGTCCCCCGGGCCCAACCGACGTGGGCCAGGCAACGAACACCGGCTGTGTAGGCACTGTCCTCCCGGGTACACAACGTGTGCTGCACAACATCGAAGAGTCCCGATGACGGGGAATCTCTCAGGGGCTCCCGTCGTTGGGCCGATGGAGGCTTTCGGCGCTCACCGCGCCGGTGTCCCCACCGACGTACGGGGAAATCAAGCAACAGGAGGTGGCTCATGGGAGAGCGGACACTGCGTGGCGCCCGCCTCGGGGGCCAGAGTTTCGAGGACGAGCGCGGCATCGAGTTCGCCGCGCGCCAGAACATCGGCTACGCGTGCCCCCAGGGGCACGAGTTCGACATCCCGATGTCGGTCGAGGCTGAGGTCCCCGCGACCTGGGAGTGCCCTCGCTGCGGCGCCGAGGCGCTGAGCAAGGACGGCCAGACCCCGGAGGAGAAGGTCGAGAAGCCGGCCCGCACCCACTGGGACATGCTGCTGGAGCGTCGCTCCATCAAGGAGCTCGAGGAGATCCTCACCGAGCGCCTGGAGCTGCTGCGCGGCGGCGAGATCGGCCCGGCGCACCTGCACCGCGCCTCGGGCAAGAAGAAGGTCAAGAGCGCCTGAGCGGCTGACTCACTCGACGACGTCGCCCCGGACCACGTTCTCGTGGCCGGGGCGCTGTCGTGTCTGCACCCCGGCGAGCCGACGGGCCAGGACCCCGGTGAGCACCCGGCGGGCGACCGGCCGGGTCAGGGGTACGACGCACACGAGCCCGGCCACGTCGGAGAGGAAGCCGGGCGTGATGAGCAGGGTCCCGCCGACCAGGACGAGGGCGCCGTCGGCGAGCTCGCGTGCCGGCACCCGGTGCTCCTCGAGAGCGACGCGCAGCGCCCGCCACGCCTTGCTGCCCTCGCGCTTGACCAGCCAGCTGCCCAGGGCACCGTCGGCGAGCAGGAGCAGGATGGTCCACCACGCGCCGATGACGTGGCCGATGCGGATCAGGACATAGATCTCCGCGACTGGCAGCACCACGAACAGCAGCGCCAGCACCCACCACGGGGCCACTCGTCTCATCGCGCCGCCTCCCGGCTCGGGGACCTCCCCGTCACCTTCGAGACTACGGCGCGCGCCTGACGGCCCCGCTCGCGCAGGCCCCAGCGGGTGATCCGGCGCAGCGACTCGGTGGCGACGTCGCGGTTCATCTTGGACTCACCGCGGACGCGCTCGACGAACTCGATCGGCACCTCGGTGATCCGCAGCCCGGCCTGCACCGTGCGCCAGGCCAGGTCGGTCTGGAAGCAGTAGCCCATCGACTCGACGCTGCCGAGCTCGATCTTCTCCAGGGTGGCACGCCGGAACAGCCGGTAGCCGGCCGTCACGTCACGCACCGGCACCCCGAGCATGGCCCGGGCGTAGATGTTCCCGCCGACCGAGAGCACCTTGCGGCTGAACGGCCAGTTGACGACCGAACCGCCCTTGACCCAGCGCGACCCGATCACCAGGTCGGCGTCCTCGAGCGCGGCCAGCATCGCCGGCAGCTGCTCGGGCTGGTGGGAGCCGTCGGCGTCCATCTCCCCCACCACGTCGTAGCCGCGCTCGAGCGCGACGGCGAAGCCGTGCAGGTAGGCCGCGCCGAGGCCGGCCTTCTCGGTCCGGTGCAGCACGCTCACCTGGGGGTCCGCGGCGGCCAGCTCGTCGGCCACCCGGCCGGTGCCGTCCGGCGACCCGTCGTCGACGACGAGCACGTCGGCCTCGGGTACGGCGGCCCGCAGCCGGCCCACGATCCAGGCGATGTTCTCGCACTCGTTGTAGGTCGGGATCACCACCACGAGGCGGCCCAGCGAGTTACCCAGGGTGCTCATCGAGACGACGTTCCTTCCAGTGCGGGTGCGCTGTCGCTGCGCAACCGACGACGGTAGCCGACCCACAGTGCTGCGGTGAGCCAGATCAGGGAGATCAGGGAGAGCACGCGCTCCACCCACGGGCCGATCCGCACGCCCGGGGTGATCCCGGTGCGCACCGGCACGCGGGCCTCGAGCACCCGCTGGCGCTCGACCGGCGCCTGGGCGATCACGTGCCCGTCGGGGGCGATGATCCCGGAGATGCCGTTGGTGGACGCCACCACCACGGCCCGGCCCGTCTCGATCGCACGCAGCCGCGACATGGCGTACTGCTGGGCGATCTGGCCGGTGCCGGTGTAGGTGGCGTTGTTGGTCGGGACCACGAGGAAGCCGGCGCCGGAGCGGACGGCGGCGTCGACCAGGTTGTCGTAGGCCACCTCGAAGCACATCAGCACGCCGACGTTGTGCCTGCCCACCTCCAGCACGCCCACGCGGCCCCCGGAGACCATGTCGGAGGGGATCTGCCGCAGGGCGGGAACCAGCGGCGCGAACAGCGAGCGCAGCGGGATGTACTCCCCGAACGGCACCGCGTGCCGCTTGTCGTAGGTCGGCCCCATCTCCCCCGACGCCCGCCACACGATGGCGCGGTTGAACCAGCCCTTCTCGCGACGGTCGCCGACCACCGCACCCATCAGCAGCGGCACCCCGACTGCCTGGGCCGCGTCGGCGATCTCGGCGTGCGCGGACAGGTCCTGGTAGGGGTCGATGTCGGAGGAGTTCTCGGGCCAGATCACCATGTCCGGCCGCGGTGCCCGCCCTTCGCGGACCTCGTGCGCGAGCCGCAGGGTGGCCTGCACGTGGTTGTCGAGGACGGCCCGGCGCTCCGCGAACGCCTCCAGGCCACGGCCCGGCACGTTGCCCTGCACGGCCGCGACCAGCACGGTCGACTCCCCGGTGACCGGCGCGGCGCCGGCCGCCGGCAGGCCCACCTCGGAGGGTGCGCCGGCGACGAGCACGGCCAGCACCGGGACCAGGGCTGCCCGACCTGGGTGACGGCGCACCTCGGTCACGGCCCAGGCGACCGCGGTGCCGACCAGGGCGAGCAGGAACGTCGTACCTCCGGTGCCGACCCAGGCCAGCCAGTGGCTGGCGGGCGTGTCCTCGGTCATGAACGCCAGTCGGCCCCAGGGGAACCCGCCGAACGGCACGAACGTGCGCCCGGTCTCCAGCAGCACCCAGGAGAGGGCGACGCCGACGGGCCACCAGCGGTGCCGCGTGGTGACCGCGGCCGCGATCCCGGCGATGCCGTAGAAGAGCGCCTCGAGCAGGCCGAGCGCGAGCCAGGCGTACCAGCCGATCACCTGCAGCCACGGCAGCAGCACCAGCATGAAGCCGGCGCCGTAGACCGCGCCGAGCCAGAACCCGCGTCGGGGCCGGACCCCGCGGGTGGCCAGGGTCAGCGCCGCGACCATGAACGGGAGCAGCGGCCAGAGGTGGTGGGGCGCGAACGCCAGCGCGGTCCCCACCCCGGCCAGGGCGCAGACGAGCACCCGGGCGAGCAGCCTCACCGCGTTCCTCCCACCAACCGGTCGAACGCGGCCCGGTGCCGCCTTCACGGGAGAAATGTACTCAACGTTCCTGAGAGCGCCCTGACATGCGAGAAGAGCCCGGACCCTTCGGACCGACCTCCCTCCCGCTGGCTGCGAGAGGCAAAGCCGTTGTCTACTGGGCGCCGGGCTCTCCTCGTGTCTCACCCCGTGGCGGCGCTTCCGGCCTCCGATGGCCGCAGCGCCCCGGGTTCGTGGTACCCGACCCGGTCGCGCGGCCCTCCGAAAGACGTCACGTCGACGGCCTGCTCGGTGGAACTCCGCCCGACTCTGGCCCGGGTCCGCGCAGGTGTCAACCACCGCCGCTCAGGCGCGTTTCGCCTGTTTGTGCAGGTGAAACGCGGTTCCGGGGGCTTGTCAGGCGTGACGGAATTTTGACTTCTGCGGCGTGTCGCGAGCCGACACGCCGGGATCCGTCCCCGGGCTACTTCGCGGGTACGACGACCGTGCCCGTCGCGGTGGTGGCGACCAGCGGCTCGGTGAGCATCTCGGCGGCGGACTCCGCCAGGTCCGGCCGGCCGCGCCCGACCACCCGGACCTCGAGCTCGAGGGTGCGCGACCGGGTGCCGACGCGCACGATGGTGCAGGTGACCTCGAGCACGTCGCCGGCGCGCACGGGTGCCTTGAACTGCACGTCCGAGTAGGACGCGAACAGGCCCTCGTCGCCGTCGGTGCGGATGCACATCTCGGTGGCCACGTCGCCGAACAGGCCCAACGAGTAGGCCCCGTCGACGAGGTTGCCGGCGTAGTGCGCGTGGGAGTAGGGCACGTAGCGGCGGTGGGTGACGCTGAGCCCCACCTGGGCTCCGGTGGTGAACGGGATGCTCATGAGGCCTTCGCTTTCGTGGGCGTGGGGCGGCGGTTGGTGACCAGCCGGTCGACGATGAAGGAGGCGACCTCGCCGGGCGTCGTACCCCGGGAGAAGACGCGGTCGACGCCGAGCTCCCCGGCCATCGCCTCGTCGAAGCGCGGGCCGCCGACGATCAGCAGCGGCCGCTTGTCGCTGGGGTAGGACTCGCGGAACGCGGCCGACATCTCCAAGGTGTTGAGGATGTGGGCGTCACGCTGGGTGACCACCTGGGACACCAGGATCGCGTCGGCCTTCTCCTCCTTGGCCCGCGCGACGAGCTGGGGCACGGACACCTGGGCGCCGAGGTTGACCACCTTGAGCTCCCGGTAGTACTCCAGCCCCTTCTCCCCCGCGAACCCCTTGATGTTGAGGATCGCGTCGATGCCGACGGTGTGCGCGTCGGTGCCGATGCAGCCCCCCACCACGGTGAGCCGTCGACGCAGGCCCTTGCGGATGGCCAGGTTGGCCTCCTTGGGCGAGAGCAGCGGGTAGTCGCGCTCGACGACCTCGACCTTGGAGACGTCGACGAGGTGGTTGACCCGGCCGTAGACGACGAAGAACGTGAAGTCCGGGCCCATCGGCTTGGCGTGCACGACCAGCGCGGGGTCGATGCCCATCTTGTTGGCCAGCTGGGCTGCGGCGCCCTCGGCGACCTTCGAGTGCGGCATGGGCAGGGTGAACGACACCTGCACCATGCCGTCGCCGGTGGTGTCGCCGTAGGGCCGGATGATGTGCCCCTCGTTGGTCGAGCTCGTCGAGACCATCAGTTCCCCTCCAGGATCTCGCTGGCCGGGTTGTAGTAGCCCGACGCCTTCTTCGCCACCCCGTCGAGGCCTCGGCCCCGGTCCGCCGGACGCTTCATCAGCCCGAACGTGCCGTCCGCGATCGCCTCGAGCAGGCCGTGCTTGCCCTCGTGGGCGACGATCTTCTCCAGCAGCTCGATCGACTCGCCGAGCACCTGGCGGGCGCGCTGGACGATGAACCCGTCGGGCGTCGGCCGGAAGTCCTCGTGCAGGTTGCCGGCCGCGTTCATCACGTAGCGGACGTTCTGCAGCGCCAGGTCACGGTCGGAGAGCCACGGCGTGACGACGGCCTCGGTCATCATCCCGACCAGCAGGATGCCCTGCCCGGTCAGCGAGCCGACCAGGTTGAAGAACGCGTCGAGCATGTAGCCGCGGAACACGTCGCCGGTCATGTGCCGGGTCGGCGGCATCCACTTCAGCGGCGCGTCCGGGAACAGCTCGCGGGCCAGCAAGGCGTGCGCGAGCTCCATGCGGAAGCTGTCGGGGACCTCGGGGTTGATCTCGAACGCGTGCCCGAGGCCGAGCTGCCAGTCCTCGAGCCCGGCCTCCTTGGCGAAGTACTCGTTGAGCAGCTGGCTGGTGGTCACCGTGTGCGCGGCCTCGACGGCGTCGGCGGTGGTGAGGTAGTTGTCCTCGCCGGTGTTGATGATGATCCCGGCGCGAGCATGCACCTGGCGGCTGAAGCGCTGGTCGACGAACGTGCGGACCGGGTTGATGTCGCGGAAGAGGATGCCGTACATCGAGTCGTTGAGCATCATGTCGAGCCGCTCGAGGCCGGCGAGCGCCGCGATCTCTGGCATGCACAGGCCCGAGGCGTAGTTGGTCAGCCGCACGTAGCGCCCGAGCTCCTTGCCCGACTCGTCGAGGGCGGCCCGCATCAGCCGGAAGTTCTCCTGCGTCGCGTAGGTGCCGGCGAACCCCTCGCGGGTCGCGCCCTCCGGCACGTAGTCGAGCAGGGACTGCCCGGTCGAGCGGATCACCGCGATGATGTCGGCGCCCTCACGCGCGGCCTGCTGGGCCTGCGGGATGTCCTCGTAGATGTCACCGGTCGCCACGATCAGGTAGATCCACGGCTTGTGGTCGGGGTCGCCGTGCCGCTTGACCAGTCGGTCGCGCTCGAGCCGGCGCTTGTCGACCAGCTTGATGCCGGCCCCGACCTGGCGGGCGGACGCCGTACGCGCGCGGGTGAGGTCCTTGCCCTCCGGCAGCCGGAAGCGCACCGAGCCCGCGGACGCCTTCTGGGCCAGCGTGGCCAGGTCCTCGGCCTCGCCGCGGACCAGCGCGTCCCAGACCGGCAGCGCGACCCCGTGCTCGAGCCCGACATCACCGCGTACGGCGTCCATGAGCCGGTTCACCCACGGGATGCCGTCCGCGTCGGCGCCCGCGAGCCCGGCCAGCCGCAGGGTGGCGCGCTCCACCGACACGGTGGTGTGCTGCTTGGCCAGGCCGACGATGGGCCGGCCGGCCTGGCGCGCCAGCGACCGGGCCTTGCGCACGGTCACCGGGTCGAGGTCGAGCTTCTTGGTCACTCGAGGACTCCTTGCTGTTCGAAGGCGACCCGGCCGTGCACGAGTGTCATCAGGCACTGGGGCAGGTCGAGGTCGGGGTGCAGGTCGGGCAGGTGCGGCACACCCGCCCGCGGGTCGGTGGACCAGTTGGCGACGCGGCTGTCCGGGGTCTGCACGACGAGGTCGCCGGCGAGCTCCCAGACGGCCAGGGATGCGGGGGCGCCCAGGGCGATCACGCCGCCCTCGTCGCGCCGCGCCGCCCGCCAGCCACCACGGGTGTGGGCGTTGAACGCGGCGCGCACGGTGACCCGCTCGGACGCAGTCCGGTGCCAGGCGGCCGCACGGACGGCAGCCCAGGGGCCGAAGGTGGTGACGGGCGTGTCGGAGCCGAAGGCCAGGGCGACCCCGGCCCGGTTGAGCGAGGCGAACGCGTTCATGGTCGTGGCGCGCTCGCTGCCGAGGCGCTGGGCGTACATGCCCTCGGGGCCGCCCCACAGCGCGTCGAAGACGGGCTGCATGCTCGCGGTCACGCCGAGCTCGCCGAGGGTGCGCATCTGGTCGGGGTCGACCATCTCGAGGTGCTCGAGCCGGTGCCGGCCCCGCACCACGGCGTTGTCGCCGAGCACCTTGGCGGCGGCCTGGAAGCCCTCCACGACGGCGGCGACGGCCCGGTCGCCGATCACGTGGAAGCCGGCCTGCAAGTCCGCCCGGGTGCAGGCGACGACGTGGTCGGCGACCTCCTCCGCGGAGAGGTACAGGTGCCCCGTGGTGTCGGCGTCCGCATAGGGGGCGTGCAGTGCCGAGGTGCGGCTGCCGACCGAGCCGTCCATGCACAGGTCGCCGGCGGCACCGGCCACGCCCAGGCGCTGCGCCTCCTCGATGTCGCGCGAGCCCCAGTAGAGGACGGTCTCGGGCAGCGCCGGGCCGGCCGCCTGCCCCAAGGCCCGGATGATGTCGATGTCGCCCGGCGGGCTGATGTGCGGCGCCCCGAGCTCGTGGACCATGCCGATGCCGTGCGAGGCCGCGTCCTGCAGTGCCCGCAGGATCGCCTCCTCGCGGGCCGCCGGGGTCAGCAGCCGGAACAGCCCCTCGCGCGCCGCGTGGTGGGCGTCGCGCTCGACACGTCCGGTGACGTCGTACCCGTCGGCGTGGACCACCTCGGGGCACGTGTCGAGGAACGCGGTGGAGACCACCGCGGAGTGCTCGTCGATCCGGGAGAGGTACACCCGGCGGCCGCCGGTGGCCCGATCGATCTCCGTCGCGGTGAACGCACGCTGCTCGGGCCAGGTGCTGTCGTCCCAGCCGTGCCCGAACAGCACCCCGTCGCTGCTGTTGTGGGTGTGCGCGGCGAGCATGTCGAGCGCCTCGTGCAGGCTGCTCGCCACGGTCAGGTCGACCCCGGCCGAGGCGAACCCGGTCTGGGCGAGGTGGGCGTGGGCGTCGACGAACGCCGGCGTCACCAGGCGGCCGCCGAGGTCGACCACCCGGGAGGCGTTGTCCTCGAAGTGCACCGAGGCGTCGTCGTCGCCCGTCCAGACGATCACCCCGTCCTCGACAGCGACCGCGGTCGCGTGCGGGTCGGCGGGCGTGTGGACGTAGCCGTTGCGGAGAAGGAGTCGCGTCACCGGACCATCCTGTCGCACGTCACAGACGTCGCTCGAAGAGGCTCCGCACCCCGTCGTGCTCGCGCAGCAGGCGCATCGCGTAGTCGGCGTGGCCGGGCACGTAGCCGTTGCCCACCAGCATGGTCACGTCGGCCGCGACGCCCTCGGCGCCGAGCGCCGCCGCGCTGAAGGAGGTGGCCATCGAGAAGAAGATGACGGTGCCGCCCTCGGCGGTGGTCAGGATCGCGCCGCCCTCGCAGCCCGGCACGTCCACGCACACCACGGTGACGTCGGCCGGCCCACCGGCGGCAGCGACCGCCTCCGCGAGCGCGACCGGGTCCCGGGCGTCGGCGACGGTGACCGCGTCGGCCACCTTGGCGGCCTCGAGCAGGTCGGCCTCGCCCTGGTGGGGTACGACGCCGATGGTCGTCGCGGCGCCCGCGTCCTTGGCGGCGGCCAGCGACAGCGACCCGGACTTGCCGGCCCCGCCGATCACCGCCACCGTCACCGTTGAGTCGGCGCCCGGTCGCGTCGACTCGGCGCCCGGTCGCGTCGAGTCGGCGCTGCGTCGTACGACGTAGTCCCGGACGACCCGCGCGGTCAGCGCGGGCGCACCGCACACGTCCATCACCGACAGCGACAGCGCCGGCGGGAGGTCGTCGGGGATCACGGCGGCGATGGACCGGCCGAACAGGATCGCGTAGCCGTCGGCGGGCACCTGCTCGGAACGGCCGTCCCAGCGCTCGAGCCCGTCCTCGATGACCAGCGGCGTGAGGGTGAGCGAGACCAGGGTGGTGACCCGGTCGCCGACCTGCAGCCCGAGCGGCGACTGCGGGCCGACCTCCTCCACGGTGCCGACGAGCATGCCGCCGGAGCCGGTCTCGGGGTTCTGCATCTTGCCGCGGGTCGCCACGATGTCGAGCACCTCACGGCGTACGGCGTCCCCGTCGCCCGCGTGCTTGCCCTCGAGCTGGCGGAACGACGCGGCGTCGAGGTTGAGCCGCTCGACCCGGATCCGCACCTCGTCGGGCCAGAGCTCGCGGCGGGTGTCGAGCCGGGCCGCGGCCTGCGGCAGCACGCCGGCAGGCTCCAGGACGCGGTGCAGGCCCACCGGGCTGCTCGGCTGCTGCGGGTCAGACACGGCCGGTCCTCCAGGTTTCACCATTACAAGCGGGAAATCTTGCGGCGGTTCATTCGACACGCCGGAGATTCTTTGCGTACTCTGACATGTGAGCGCCAGGTCACACAAACTGATCGGCGCGCCCCGAAACATCACGCACCGGAGAGCGCATGAGCATCGAGACCTCGATCGGCAACCTGGTCGCCGAGAGCGGCCAGCCCTACCCCTACCGCCGCGTCGAGCTGGTCGAGCCCGACTGGACCCGGTTCCCGGGCTGGAGGGACGTCACCGCCGAGCAGTGGGGCGACGTGCAGTGGCAGCGCAGCCACTGCGTCAAGAACCTGCGCCAGCTGCGCGAGCTGTGGGGCGACCTCGTCGACGAGGCGTTCTACGCCGACCTCGAGCGCGACCAGGCCGAGCGGGCGACCATGTCGATGCTGGTGCCGCCGCAGATGATGAACACCATGGCGCCGCACCAGGCGCCGGCCGGCCCGGGCAGCCTGACCGAGGCGATGTACTCCGACCCGGTGCGCCGCTACATGCTGCCGGTCTTCTCCGAGCGCCGCACCGACTGGCCCTCGCACCCGCACGCCACCCGCGACTCGCTGCACGAGCACGACATGTGGGTCGCCGAGGGGCTCACCCACCGCTACCCCACCAAGGTGCTCGCCGAGCTGCTGCCGACCTGCCCGCAGTACTGCGGCCACTGCACCCGGATGGACCTCGTCGGCAACTCCACGCCGACCGTGGACAAGCTCAAGTTCCTCGGCAAGCCCGTCGACCGGCACGCCGCGATGCTCGACTACCTGCGCCGTACCCCCCAGGTCCGCGACGTCGTGGTCTCCGGCGGCGACGTCGCCAACATGCCGTGGGCCCGCCTGGAGGAGTTCCTGGCGAAGCTGCTCGAGATCGAGAACATCCGCGACATCCGGCTGGCCACCAAGGCGCTCGCCGGCCTCCCCCAGCACTGGCTCCAGGACGACGTGCGCGCCGGCATGGAGCGGGTCGCGACGGTCGCCCGCCAGCGCGGGGTGTCGCTGGCGATCCACACGCACGTCAACCACGCCAACTCGGTGACCCCGCTGGTGGCCGACGCCGCCCGGGCGATGCTGGAGGCCGGGGTCCGCGACGTCCGCAACCAGGGCGTGCTGCTCGACGGCGTCAACGCCGACCCGCACGCGCTGCTCGACCTGTGCTTCTCGCTGCTCGACGGCGCGCAGATCATGCCCTACTACTTCTACATGTGCGACATGATCCCGTTCAGCGAGCACTGGCGGGTCTCGGTCGCCGACGCGCAGCGGCTGCAGCACCACATCATGGGCTACCTGCCCGGCTTCGCCACCCCGCGGATCGTGTGCGACGTGCCGTTCGTCGGCAAGCGCTGGGTGCACCAGCTCGCCGACTACGACAAGGAGCTCGGCATCTCGTTCTGGACGAAGAACTACCGGACGTCCATCGAGGCCGACGACGCCGAGGCGATGAGCCGCACCTACGCCTACTACGACCCGATCCACACCCTCCCCGAGGCGGGCCAGGCCTGGTGGCGCGAGCACGGCGGTGACGCCACCGAGGCGCTGCTGGCTGCGGAGAAGGCCGCCGAGGCGTCGCGTACGGCGTCCGCGCGCCAGGCCACGCTGACGATCGTCTGAGCCACCTCGCACGTTCCCCAACTGGTCACGAACCGCAGCTTTCCGGGTGAGAACCCACGGTTCGTGACCAGTTGTCGTTCCGGGTCGTTGCCGGACGCCGTACCCCTCCCCCTCGGTGCTGCTTGTGCGTAGTCCCGATCGTGTGACGCGTGTGGGCTTGTTATCTCTGCATTGACGCCCTTCGGGACTAGGGTCGGAGCATGTCCAACAAGACGATCGGCCTGTCCGACGAGCTCGCTGCCTACGTCGTCGCGGTCGGTGCCCGCGAGCCCCAGGTGCTGGCCCGGCTCCGCGAGGAGACCGCCGTACTCCCCCAGCACGGCATGCAGATCTCCCCCGAGGAGGGCGCCTTCCTCGCGATGCTGGCGCGGCTCACCGGGGCCCGCCGCTGCATCGAGGTCGGTACCTTCACCGGCTACTCCTCCACCGCCGTCGCGCTGGCCCTGCCCGCGGACGGCAAGCTGGTCTGCTGCGACGTCTCGCAGGAGTGGACCGACCTGGCCCGACGTGCCTGGCAGGAGGCCGGGGTGGCTGACCGCATCGACCTGCGGATCGCGCCTGCCCAGGAAACGCTCGCGGCCCTTCTGGACGCCGGCGAGGCGGACACCTACGACTTCGCGTTCGTCGACGCGGACAAGGCCGGCTACGACACCTACTACGAGCAGCTGCTGCGCCTGGTGCGGCCGGGTGGCCTGATCGCGTTCGACAACACACTGTGGAGCGGCCGAGTGCTCGAGCAGGACCCGGACGACGAGGACACCCGGGCCCTGCAGGCGCTCAACGCCAAGCTCGCCGTCGACGAGCGGGTCGACCTGTGCCTGCTGCCCGTCGCCGACGGCGTGACGCTGGCCCTGCGCCGATGAGGACCGCGGTGACGGCTACCGGTCGGTGAGCGCGTCCACGAGCCGCGCGGTCGGGCTGTCGAGCCCCCACCGCTGGGCGAGCGCGAGCACGTCGTCGGGTCGGGCCGGCGTCCGCGGCAGCACCAGGTCCGGCATGCCGAGGTCCAGGTCGCGCGCCACCGCCACGACGCGCGGTGCGACCGCGAGGTAGTCCGCCGCGTCCTTGATCTTGCGCCGCGGGCCGGGGGCGAGCTCCGAGCCGGGGTCCTCCGCGGCCGCGACGATCGCCTCGACGTTCCCGAACCGGCCCAGCAGTGTCGCGGCGGTCTTCTCCCCCACCCCCGCCACGCCCGGCAGCCCGTCGGAGGCGTCGCCCCGGAGCGTGGCGAAGTCGGCGTACTGCGCGCCGTCGACGCCGTACTTCTCGCGCACGACCGCGTTGGTCACCCGCTCGTGCCGGCCGACCCCGCGTGCGATGTAGAGGATCCGCACCTGCTCCTCGTCGTCGACGAGCTGGAACAGGTCGCGGTCACCGGTGACCACGTCGACGGGCATCCCGGCGCCGGTGGCCAGGGTGCCGATCACGTCGTCGGCCTCGTAGCCGTCGGCACCCACCACCGCGATGCCGAACGCCTCGAGGACGTCGAGGATCACCGGAACCTGAGCCTCCAGGGGATCGGGCACCTCCTCGACGAAGTGCGCACCACCAGCGGCCGGCGCGGACCGCTCCGCGACCACCCGGTGCGCCTTGTAGGACGGGATGAGGTCGACCCGCCACTGCGGCCGCCAGTCGTTGTCCCAGCAGCAGGCCAGGTGGGTGGGCTGGTAGTCCGCAACCAGCCGCGCGATGAAGTCCAGCAGCCCGCGTACGGCGTTCACGGGTGTCCCGTCGGGGGCCCGGAACGAGTCCGGCACCCCGAAGAACGCGCGGAAGTAGAGCGAGGCGGTGTCCAGCAGCATCAGTCGGCCGGTCGCTGTGTCAGTCACGGGGCGAGTCTGACATGCGGATACCGCCGTACCGCGGCCGCTGGCCTGTCATGGAGGTCCCTGCCGTCGCGAGCGGTGTCAGACGTGGTGGCTCGCAAGGCGGAGGAGGGAGGCGGGCCGGAGGCCCGTCGACCGACGACAACGCCGCGAGGTGCCGCGGATGGCACCGCGCAGCAGGCTGCGGGACCTCCATGCCAGGCCTTAGGGTGTGCGACGTGGAAGACCTCGACTCGCACATCCTCCGGCTGCTCGCGGCCGACGGCAGGATGTCCTTCACCGACCTCGGCAAGGCCACGGGTCTGTCCACCTCCGCGGTGCACCAGCGCGTGAAGCGCCTGGAGCAGCGTGGTCTGATCACGGGGTACGGCGCCACGATCGACTACGACCAGGCCGGCATCCCGCTGACCGCGTTCATCTCGATCCGGCCGATCGACCCCAGCCAGCCCGACGACTCGCCGGAGCGGCTGCGCGCCATCCCCGAGATCGAGTCGTGCTGGTCGGTGGCCGGCGAGGAGTCCTACATCCTCAAGGTTCGCGTCGCCAAGCCCACCGACCTCGAGGACCTGCTGGCCCGGGTGCGCTCCGCGGCCAACGTGTCGACCCGCACCACGATCGTGCTCTCCACGCCCTACGAGAACCGTCCGGTCGGCTGAGCGACCGGGCGGCTCCCGTGTGAGGTCAGCAGGCGGTGTGCACCAAGCTCGGTGCGGCTGCTCCCACACGAGCCCGCGCCGCGGAGCGCATCGTAGGGGTCTGACAGCCCGAGTCCCAGTTCGGGGCGGTGAAGGCCCACACGGCCTCGACGCCCGTGATGTTCGTCTGGCTGGACACGTCCGACCACGAGAGCTTGAACCCCGTGAAGCCGCCGACCATCGAGGCCGTGACGCCGGTGGCGTTCGTGACCGAGGTCGGGTAGATGCAGATGTACCCGGGCTCGGCGGTGGGGTTGTAAGGATCGCCCGAGCAGTTGACGTTGTCGACGTCGGCGCTAGCGATGGCCACGCCGAGGTCGTTGATCTTCAGGTCGTTGTCGTACAGGTAGACCGGCGAGGGCATCGGGAGCGAAGCGAGTGCCTCGTGAGACGAACCGTTGCCCGCCGTCTCACCGACTGACCCGATCACGCCGTACACGGTCTTGCCCTCGGGGAGCTTGTTGAAGGCGCTGGTGCCGTTGGTGCCATTCGTACCGGGGGAGCCGGCCGGTCCGCGGGAACCTGTCTGGCCTGCTGCTCCCGCAGCCCCGGGTGCACCTGTTGCACCTGTTGCACCTGTTGCGCCTGTGGCACCACGTGGACCCCGAGGGCCGGGCGTGCCGGCCTTGGCGACCTGACTGCGCACCCACGGCGTCAGGTCGTGCATGCCGACGTTGTCGTCGCGGATCTCGCTGGTCCCGACGCCACCTGCGGCGATGTCGACCGACTGGATCGTCTGGTCCTTGATGTCGGCGGACGTGATCAGTCGCGAGGCCGCAGCCCCGCCGACACCGCCGAGCGTGACCAGGACGGCTGCGCCGGAGACGACCGCGACGGTCCTGCTACGCCTGAGTGCGTTGATGCCCATGCTGCTCCCCCTGGAGTCCGGCCGCGGGTCGTCCCGCGGGCACGGGGGTCAGCAGACCACCTCGCCGCCCGGGACGTCCGGCGAACGACTCACATCGAGGGCAGGCGGGGGATGTTCCAGTTGAACTGCGGCGTGCGCTGCGACTGCGAGGGCATCACCGGGCCGTGCAGGGTGTCGCTGCGCATCGCGGCGGACAGCCGGTTGGCCAGCGCCAACGTGGCGTCGAGCGACTCCCGCCGGGTGGCGAGCTGGTCGTAGAGGCCGGCGTCGGTGATCCGCGGCAGGTTCGCGAGCACGGTCAGGTGCGCGATGCTCGCCGCACCCCGGATCGCCTCGACAGCGGCGATCAGCTCGATGCGGGACTTGGTCCGACGGATCACCAGCAGCGTCTCGGCGAGGCCGAGCAGCTCGTGGCAGGTGTCGACCAGGTGCGCGGTCGCCGCGACCGTGCCGCTGAAGCAGGCCGTGAGGACCCGGGCGCTGGCGGCGGCGTCCCCGGCAGCGAGGGCGTCGTCCGCGCGGCGGGCCAGCACCTTGATCTCCGACTCCAGCGAGGAGGACAGCTCAGCGAGCGCGGTGGCCTGCTTGCGGACCCCGCCGACGGCCTCGTAGGCCGAGCGGGTCAGACCGGTGCGCTCGTCGGAGACGGCGGCCAGCTGGTGCGCAGCGTCGATGACCTGCCGAAAGGGGCTGAAGGTGTCCTCGCGCAGCACGAACTGGTCGATCCACGAGACGTGGGCGCGCTGACGGGCCACCTAATTCTCCCTAGGGTGCGAGCACGAAGGAGTCCCTCAACTCCGTGGGCAGGTTCCGAGGGTAGTCCCTCCTTTACCTCCGGCAACACCCGGGGTTCAGTCGCTGACGGAGGAGTAGGAGACCACTCCGCGGCGCAGTGCGTCGGAGGCTTTCCGGGCCGTACGGCGCAGCTCGGTGTCCCCGGCCGCGTCCGCCACCTGGTCGGTCAGGTCGAGCAGCTGCTTGACCCAGCGGACGAAGTCGCCCGCCGCCAGGTCGGTCTCGGTGAGCACCTCGTCGAGGGCGGCGCCCTCCGCCCACCGGTAGGCCGCCCACGCGAACCCGAGGTCCGGCTCGCGCAGGAAGTCGAGCTTGTTCTCGCGCTCCAGGGCGTCGAGGTCCGACCACAGCGAGACCATGTCGCGCAGCGCGTCCTTGACCCGCCCGCCGGGGATCCGCGGCGAGGTCGCGTCGTCGGCGCGGCGTGCCTCGAACACCAGCGCTGACAGGGCCGCGGCGAGCTCGCTGGGCGACAGCCCGTCCCAGACGTGGTGGGCCAGCGCTTCGGCGGCGACGAGGTCCATGTCGGTGTAGATCCGCATCAGCCGGCTGCCGGCCGGGGTGACGCTGTCGCCGTCGAGGTAGCCGAGCGCGGTGAGCACGTCGCAGACCCGGTCGAACTGCCGGGCGATCGTGTTGGTGCGCTGCTCGATGCGGCGCTGCAACGTCCGGGTGTCGCGCTCCAGCTTGTAGTAGCGCTCGGCCCACCGGGCGTGGTCCTCGCGCTCGTCGCAGCCGTGGCAGGGGTGCTGACGCAGCTCGGCGCGCAGCCGGCCGATCTCCTGCTCACCGTGCTCCTGCGCGCCCCGGGCCGTACCCCCGGGCCTGCCTGCCTTCGGACCCTTGGTGGGCGGCGGCGGGGTCAGGTTGTGGGTCTTGGCGCGCAGGCTCGAGGCCAGGTCGCGCCGCGCCTGCGGGTTGCGGCCGTTGAAGTTCTTGGGGATCTTGACCCGGGTGAACGCGCTGACCGGCACCGGGAAGTCGACCAGGGAGAGCCGGCGCGCGTGCCGGTCCGCGGTCACGACGTAGGGGCGGGGCCCGTCGCGGTCCGAGGACATCCCGGGGTCGACGACCACTGCCATGCCGGCGAACCGGCCGGACGGGACCTCGATCACGTCGCCGGGGCGCAGCGCCTCCAGGGAGCTCACCACCTCGTCGCGGCGGTCCACGCGGCGGGCCTTCGCCAGGCCCGCCTCGGTGTCGGAGAGCCGGCGGCGCAGCCGGGCGTAGTCCATGAAGTCGCCCAGGTGGCAGGTGGCGGCCTCGGCGTAGCCCTCGAGCGCCTCCTCGGCCTTGCGCAGCTGCCGGGCCAGCCCGACGACGGCCTTGTCGGCCTGGAACTGCGCGAACGAGGACTCCAGCAGCTCGCGCGCGGTGCTGCGGCCGACCTGGTTCACCAGGTTGACCGCCATGTTGTACGACGGCTTGAAGCTGGACCGGAGGGGGTAGGTGCGCGTCGAGGCGAGGCCGGCGACCGAGCGCGGGTCGATGCCCGGCTGCCAGAGCACGACACCGTGCCCCTCGACGTCGATGCCGCGGCGCCCTGCGCGACCGGTGAGCTGGGTGTACTCCCCCGGCGTGATGTCGGCGTGGGTCTCGCCGTTCCACTTCGACAGCTTCTCGATGACGACCGAGCGGGCCGGCATGTTGATGCCGAGTGCGAGGGTCTCGGTCGCGAAGACCACCTTGCACAGCCCGTCGGCGAACAGCTCCTCGACGACCTGCTTGAACGTCGGCAGCATGCCGGCGTGGTGGGCGGCGACGCCTCGGCCGAGGCCCTCGAGGAAGTCGTGGTAGCCCAGGACGTGCAGGTCCTCGTCGGGCAGGTTGCGGCAGCGGGACTCGACGAACGCCCGGATCCGGTCGCGCTCCTCGGGCGTGGTCAGCCGCAGGTTGGCTTGCAGGCACTGGGTGACCGCGGCGTCGCAGCCGACCCGGCTGAAGATGAACACGATCGCCGGCAGCAGCCCTGCCCCGTCGAGGCGGTCGACCACGTCGTACCGGGTCGGCAGCCGGAACCGGTTCTGGCCGCGGCTGCGGTCGCCCTTCTTCGGGCGCCGGTCCCGCGAGCGGCCTGCCCGCCAGTCGTCGCGCGCGACCCGGATCAGGTCGGGGTTCACCTTCGCGTCAGCCGACTGGCCGTCGTCGGCGAACAGGTCGTACATCCGCTTGCCCACCATCACGTGCTGGTAGAGCGGCACCGGGCGACGTTCCTCCACGATGGTGGCGGTCTCGCCGCGCACGGTGGCCAGCCAGTCTCCGAACTCCTCGGCGTTGGAGACCGTCGCGGACAGCGACACCAGAGCCACGGACTCGGGCAGGTGGATGATCACCTCCTCCCAGACCGCGCCACGGAAGCGGTCGGCGAGGTAGTGCACCTCGTCCATCACCACGAACCCGAGGCCCTCCAGGGTGCGCGAGCCCGCATAGAGCATGTTGCGCAGCACCTCAGTGGTCATCACCACGATCGGCGCCTCGCCGTTGATCGAGTTGTCCCCGGTCAGCAGGCCGACCTGGTCGGCGCCGTAGCGGTCGACGAGGTCGTTGAACTTCTGGTTCGACAGCGCCTTGATCGGCGCGGTGTAGAAGCACTTGCGCCCCTGCTGCAGCGCCAGGTGCACCGCGAACTCGCCCACCAGGGTCTTGCCGGAGCCGGTCGGCGCGGCGACCAGCACGCCGCGGCCGGCCTCGAGCTCGGTGCACGCGCGCACCTGGAAGTCGTCGAGGTCGAAGTCGTAGAGGTTCGCGAAGTCCCGGAACACCGGGGACTTCCGGTGCTCGTCGAACCGCGCGTACTTCTGGGCGGGGCTCTCGCCGGGGGATGTCATCAGGGTGTCAGCACTCGCAGGGCGTCGGGGGCAGTGTCCACGGTCAACGGTAGCGAGCCGATCCGCTCGCCGTCCGCGTAGGCGACGATGCCCGGCGCGGCGACGGTGACCCGACGGGCCCGTACGTGCTGGTACTGCGGGATCGCGCTGATGGTGCCGTTGAACAGCCGCGGGTAGGCGCGCAGCAGCCCGCTCTTGGTCATCGCCTTGATGATCACCACGTCGAGCAGGCCGTCGTCGATCCGCGCGCCCTCGGTGATCCGCAGGCCGCCCCCGAAGGACGGGCCGTTGCCGACCGCGACCAGCATCGCCTCGGTGTGCAGCACCTCGCCGTCGATGTCGAGGGTGTAGGGCAGCGGCTCGAAGACGCGCAGCTCCGCAAAGGTGGCGAGGTTGTAGCGCATCTGCCCCTTGGGCCAGGCCATCGCGTTGGCGCGCTCGTTGACCAAGGAGTCGAAGCCGGACGCCAGCACGGTGGCGAACCACGTCGCTCCGGTGCGGGCCAGGTCCATGGTGCGCACCTTGGACCCCACCACCACGTCGGCGGCCAGCTGCGGGTCGTGCCGCGGGATGCCCAGGTAGCGCGCCACGTCGTTGCCGGTGCCCGCGGGGATGATCCCGAGCGCCGTCGAGGTCCCGGTCAGCTCCTGGAGCGCGAGGTGCACCATCCCGTCGCCCCCGACGACCACCAGCGACTCGAGCCCGTCGGCCACGCACTGCCGCGCCAGGTCACGGGCCTCGTCGGCGTCGCGGCCGGCCAGGTTGCGCACGGCGAAGCCGGCTTCGCGCAACCGGGGCAGCACGATCGCGGCGGTGCGCGACCCCTTGCCCTTGCCGGAGGTCGGGTTCGTCAGGAGCGCGATCTCTCTGGCCACACGCGGAGGATAGCCCGGGAGGGCGACGCCGCCGGGCGCGACGCTCTAGCGTGCACTCCATGGACATGATCGAGGTCAGCACCCCCGACGGCCGCACCCTCGAGGTGCTCGACGCGGGCGGCGACGGGTTCCCGCTGCTCTACGTCTCCGGCACGCCCTCCGCGGCGGTGACCGGCACCCCGTTCGACGAGGCAGCTGCGAGGCTCGGGCTCCGCCTGGTCACGTGGTCACGGCCCGGGTACGGCGGCTCCACCCCGTGGCCGGAGGGCCGGCGGCCGGTCCAGGTCGCCGACGACGTCGCCGACGTCCGGGCGATCCTGCTGGCGCTCGGCATCGACGAGTTCGTGGTGCTCGGCTGGTCCGGCGGCGGTCCGCGTGCACTGGCCTGTGCTGCCCTGCTCCCGGGCAGGTGCCGGGCCGCCGCCTCGCTCGCCGGCGTGGCGCCGTACGACGCAGAGGGGCTGGACTTCGTGGCCGGCATGGGCCCCGAGAACGTGCGCGACATGGAGGCGGCCGCACAGGGCTACGACGTGCTCCGGCCGATCATCGAAGCGGAGGTGAAGGAGTTCGCCGAGGTGAGCGCCGACGAGATCGTCGCGGCGTTCGGCGGCCTCGTCGACGAGGTGGACGCCGCGGCGATGACCGGCGACCTCGCCGACTACTTGGCCCGGGCGATGCGCGCGGCCGCCCGCCAGGGCGCGACCGGCTTCCTCGACGACAGCATCACCATCGTCGAGCCGTGGGGCTTCTCCGTCGCCGACATCGACGTGCCGATCTCGATCTGGCAGGGCCGTCACGACCTGATGGTGCCGTTCGCCCACGGCGTGTGGCTCGCGGACGCGATCCCGGGAGCCCGCCGGCATCTGTACGACGACGAGGGTCACATCTCGCTGGTGGTGCAGGCCGACAAGATCCTTGCCGACCTCGTCGACCAGGCGGGGCTCGGCCACTAGTCTGTCGCCACGTCCACGCATCAGGGGGAAGCACCATGGGTCTCATCGACAAGTTCAAGGGCGAGTTCGTCGACGTCATCGCGTGGACCGACGACTCGCGGGACACCATCGTGTGGCGGTTCGACCGCTACCACGACGAGATCAAGATGGGCGCCCGGCTGACGGTCCGGGAGAGCCAGGTCGCGGTCTTCGTCAACGAGGGCCAGCTCGCCGACGTGTTCACCCCCGGTATGTACGAGCTCGACACCGAGAACCTGCCGGTCCTCTCGACCCTGCGCGGCTGGAAGCACGGCTTCGACAGCCCGTTCCGCGCCGAGGTCTACTTCGTCAGCACCCGGCAGTTCACCGACGAGAAGTGGGGCACCCAGAACCCCGTCGTGATGCGTGACCCCGACTTCGGCATGGTGCGGGTCCGCGCCTTCGGCACCTACACCTTCCGGGTCGACGACCCCGCCGTGCTGCTGCGCGAGCTGGTCGGCACGGACCCGCAGTTCACCACCGACGAGGTCGCCGAGTTCATCCGGCAGTCCGTGGTCGCGCGGGTCGCCACCGCACTCGCCACCTCCGGCGTGGGCGTGCTCGACCTGGCCGCCCACCAGAACGAGATCGCCGAGAAGCTCGCTCCCGTCGTCAGCGAGGACCTCGGGCACCTCGGCCTCAGCGTGCCCCGCTTCGTGATCGAGAACGTCTCCCTCCCCCCGGAGGTCGAGAAGCACCTCGACGCGAGCACCTCCACCGCCGTGGTCGGCGACCTCGACACCTACACCCGACTGCAGGCAGCCGACGCCATCGGTACGGCGGCCGCCAACCCGGGCGGCGTGGCCGGGCTGGGAGCCGGCGTCGGCGCCGGCGCGGCGATCGGGGCCCAGATGGCTGCGGCGCTGCAGCCCTCGAAGGCCGCCGCCGTACCGCCGCCGCTCCCGGGCACCACCCAGTGGTACCTCGGCGTCGACGGCGCCCAGGTCGGGCCCCTCAGCCCCACCGAGGTGACTGCCCGGGTCGCCGCCGGCACCGCGGGGGACGCGACGCTGGTCTGGCGGGCCGGCATGGACGCATGGACCCCGCTGGGAGACGTCGCCGAGCTGCGGACGGCCACCCCGCCGCCGCTGCCACCGCAGCAGTGAGGACACCACGGTGACCACGTCCGTGCAGAAGCAGTACCCGTGCGCCTCGTGCGGGGCCGCGCTGGAGTTCGTCCCCGGCAGCACGAGCCTGCACTGCCCCTACTGCGGCTCGCAGACGCCGATCGCCGTGTCTGCCGGCGGGAAGCACCCCTACGCGGACTATGCCGACCCGGCCCGACCCGACCCGACGACGCTGCCGTCGTTCGAGCTGGTGTGCGGCCAGTGCGGCTCCCCGCGGACGACCACGGCGGTCGCCGGGCGCTGCCCCTCGTGCCGGGGCGCGCTCGTCGTGACCGACGACCTGGGTGGGGCGCTGAAGACCCCGGACGGGATCGTCCCGTTCCTGGTCGACAAGCAGCACGCGGACCAGGCGTTCCGCGCCTGGGCGGGCTCCCGCTGGTTCGCCCCCCGGGCGCTCAAGAGCGTGGTCCGCGCCGACAGCATGGTCGGCTGCTACCTGCCGCACTGGGGCTTCGACGACCGCACCACCAGCAACTACTCGGGTGAGCGCGGTGAGCACTACTGGGTGACCGAGACCTACACCGTGACGGTCGGGGACCACCAGGAGACCCGGACCCGGCAGGTCCAGCACACCCGGTGGTACGCCGCCTCCGGTCGGGTCGCCCGCGACTTCGTCGACCTGCTGGTCCCGGCGGTGAGCGAGCCCCCGGCGCGGACCCTGGACAAGCTCGGGCCCTGGGCTGCGGCGGACGCCACCGGCTACCAGTCGGAGTTCCTGGCCGGGTTCGACTCACCCCGCTACACGATCCCTGCCGAGGCCGGGTTCGCGCGTGCCCGCGAGGAGATGGCGCCGGTCATCGAGCGGGACTGCCGCGACGACATCGGCGGCGACGAGCAGCGGGTGCACGACGTTCGCACGACCGACGCCGACGTGCTGTTCCGGCTGCTCCTGATGCCCCTGTGGTCGGCCGACTACGCCGTCGGGAGCAACCGCTTCCACGTCTACGTCAACGCCAACACGGGCAAGGTCATCGGCGAACGCCCCTACAGCGCCGTCAAGATCGCGCTGCTCGTGGTCGCCGTCCTGGCCGCGGTCGCCGTGGTGGTCCTCCTGGTGCGGACCCAGCACCCGGCGGGCTGAGGCCCGGCCTCAGCCGCGGGCGGTGGCCACCGAGAGGACCAGCGGCTCGTCCTGCCCGGCCCAGGTGCCCTGCAGGGTCTCGGCACCCGCCGGCACCGGGACCGGGTCGCCCAGCACGTGCGGCAGGTGCAGCGTCACGCCCTCCGCCTCGATCACGCTGACGGTGCCGTCGAGGGTCACCGACCGGATCGTGCGCCTGGTCGGCACGTCGGTCGCACCACCACTGCCGCGCACGTCGGCCCGGACCGGCTGCGGGGTCAGCGTGCCGTCGTCCTCCATCCGGAACAGGTCGGCGTGCCGGCCGCCCCCGAGGATGGTGGCCGCCAGGGTCGCGGTGTGCACGGGGTCGTGCCGGCCGTCGTAGATCCAGCGCCGGCCGAGCGTCGTGTGCTCCATCGTGCACACCAGGTGCTCCTCCGCCCCGGAGAGCGGCGCGCCACGGTAGGTCAGCGGCACCTGCAGCCAGGGGCCGCCCGGGGTGCGGACCAGGTGAGTCTCGACGCCGACCTCGCCGTCGGGGTCGTCGAAGCGGTAGGCGCCGGCGAGCTCGAGGCCCGGCTCCGCGGGGCCGGTGTACCAGGGCTGCCGGGGCACCCAGGCTTCGAGCAGCTCGGCCTTGGTCGGGGTGATGGTCGCGTGGTGGTGAACGGCCATGGCTCAGCCCTCCGGGAAGCCGTCGGGGTTCTGGGTCTGCCAGCGCCACACGTCCGCGCACATCTCGTCGATGCCACGGGTGGCGGTCCAGCCGAGCTCGTCGGCGGCCCGGCGGGTGTCGGCCCAGTAGGCCGGCAGGTCGCCGGCGCGGCGGCCGACCACCTCGGAGGGGATCTCCCGGCCGACGGCCCGCTCGAAGGCGCGGAGCACCTCCAGCACGCTGGTGCCGGTGCCGCCGCCGAGGTTGAAGGCGCGCACCGGCTCGCTCATCGTGTCCAGGTGCTCCAGCGCCGCGACGTGGCCGGCGGCAAGGTCCATGACGTGGATGTAGTCGCGCTCGCAGGTGCCGTCGGCGGTCGGGTAGTCGTCGCCGAAGACCGAGAGCTTCTCGCGCCGGCCGACGGCCACCTGGGCGATGAACGGCACCAGGTTGTTGGGGACGCCCTGCGGGTCCTCGCCGATGTGACCGGTGGGGTGCGCCCCGGTGGGGTTGAAGTAGCGCAGCAGCGCGGCGCGGGCGCCCATGGTGGGCAGCACGTCGCGCAGCACGTGCTCGTTCATCACCTTGGTGCGGCCGTAGGGGCTCGCGGCCGAGAGCTGCTCGTAGTCCTCGTGGTAAGGCACCGGGGCGTGGTCGCCGTAGACCGTTGCCGAGGAGGAGAACACCAGCCGGTGCACACCGTGCGTGCGCATCGCGCGCAGCAGCGAGAACGTGGTGTCCAGGTTGTTGGTGTAGTAGTCCAGCGGCTTCGCGACGCTCTCCCCCACCGCCTTGTGCCCGGCGAAGTGGATGACCGCGTCGACCTGCTCGGTGGCGAAGAGGTGCTCGGTCTTGTCGACGTCGGTGAGGTTGACCGCGTGCACGGGGATGGTCGCCCCCGACATCTGCTCGAGCCGGCCGACGACGCTGGCCTTGCTGTTGGCGAAGTCGTCGACCACGAGGACGTCGTGGCCGGACTCGATGAGGGCGAGGACGGTGTGGGAGCCGATGTAGCCGGCTCCGCCGGTGACGAGGACGCGCATGGCCCACACCTTAGAGGCGCAGCGCCACCACGAACTGCCCCGGCTTCACGCCCACGGCCTTGGCCAGCCGGGCGACCGCCTCCAGGACCCGGTCGGCGGAGAACGCCGTGCCGGGTACGGCGAGCGTCAGCCGGCCGTCGTACTCCAGCAGCAGGACCTGGCCGAAGGTCCAGGTCTGGTGGACCTGGCGACGCCAGGAGTCGTCGAGGACCGGCAGCGGGAACGCCTGGTCGGCGCCGAGCAGGTCGCAGGCCAGGGAGGTCCCGTCCGGCGCGGACAGCTCGCCGGTGACGACGTGACCGGCGTGCACGCTGGTGAGAGCGGTCCAGGTCACCTCACCGGTGCCGAGCCAGTCGGGCAGGTCGAACGCGTCGACGGCCTCCACTCAGTCGTCCTCCTCGCGGAGCCCGGAGGGGCCGTAGCGGTCCGGACGGGTGTCCAGCGGGGACGCGGCGTCGTCGTCCAGCCCGTCGAAGCGCTCGGCGTCCCGGCCGCGGCGGCGGTCGACCAACCGGGCGATGACCTCGGAGACCAGGAACAGCACCGTCATCGGGATCGCCAGCATCAGCATCGAGAACGGGTCCGTCGACGGGGTCGCGACCGCGGCGAAGACGAACACACCGACGATGATCCAGGGCCGGTGCGCGGCCAGCATCCGGCCGGAGACCACCCCGGCCAGGTTGAGCAGGACCACGAACAGCGGGATCTCGAACGCCACCCCGAACACCAGCAGCATCCGGGTGAAGAACGTGAAGTAGTCGCCGAACTCGAGAAGGTTCTGCACCTTGTCGGGGGTGAACCCGATCAGCACCTGCAGCCCCTTGGGGAGCACGTAGTAGCCGATGCTGACACCGACCACGAACAACGGTCCGGCGACGGCGGCGAACAGCCGCGACCAGCGCCGCTCGTGGGCGTGCAGGCCGGGCAGGATGAACGCCCAGATCTCGTAGAGCCAGTAGGGGCTGCCGAGCACGACCGCGGCCAGCGCGCTGATCTTCAGCTGCAGCATCAGCGGGGCGGCGGCGCCGGTGATGACGGGCTTGGTGTCGACCTTGGAGCCGAGCAGGGTCCGGGCCTCGTTGTAGGGCTCGAGGATCAGGTGGAACAGCGCGTCGTAGTAGAACCAGGCGACCGTGGTGCCGACGACCAGGAAGACCGACACCCGCAGGACGCGGGCGCGCAGCTCGCGCAGGTGGTCGGCGAGCGCCATCCGGCCGTCGGGACCGATCTGGTGCTGCGGCTGGGCGCGGAACAGCCCGATGACTCCGGCGACGGACATGGCAGGTGGGTGGTCGGGCTCAGCGCTCGGCGTCGGGCCGGGGCTGCTCGACCGGCGTCGTGGGCGGCACAGCGGCGTCGCGCGCCTGCTGCGCGTCGATCTGCCGCTGCTCCTCGGTCTTCAGCTTGTCGTCGTCACCGTCGAGGAGCCCCTGGGTCTCGGCCTTGAAGATGCGCAGCGCGCGACCTGAGCCCCGGGCGAGCTCGGGGAGCTTCTTGGCCCCGAAGAGCAGGATGACGATCGCGAGGATGATCAGGATCTCGGGTGCGCCGAGACCGCCGAGTGCGAGGGGAACTACCGCAGGGCTGCTCATGATGGTCCTCTTCAGTGGTCGGATGCCATCACCATCGTACGCACGCGGTGGGCGGCGGACGCCTCCAGGTGGGGCAGGTCTACGACCGGTGTTCGTAGTGAGCGAGCGCGTTGACTGCCGTGGAGCGTACGGCGTCCGCGAGCGACGCCGGCTCGAGCACGGTGGCCGCCCCGCCCAGGCGCAGCACCAGCCGGGTCAGCCAGCCCGGGTCGCCGACCCGGACGTGGACCAGCAGGGTGCCGTCGGGCTGGTCGGTGGCGTCCTCGACCGGGTAGTACTCCGCCACCCAGCGTGCCTCGGGGCGCAGGCTCACGGTGGCCAGCAGGTCCTCCGGGGAGGCCTGGAACAGCCCCTCGGAGAGGTCGCGCGGGGCCACATCGGGGTGCGGCACGACCGGGGTGTCGAGCACCTCGGCGCTGGAGACCCGGTCGAGGCGGAACAGCCGCTGGTCCTCGGCGAGGTGGCACCAGGCGTCGAGGTAGGTGTGGCCCTCGGCGGTGACCACCCGCAGCGGGTCGACGACGCGCTCGGTCGACTCGTCACGGGCCGGCACGTAGTAGTCCAGCCGCACCTGTCGCCCGGAGGCGACCGCCCGGTCGAGCCGCTCGCGCAGCTGGAGCACCGCGGCGTCCTCCGGGGCGATGCGCACGTCCACCTGGGCGGCCAGGGCGGCACCGTCGCCGGCCGCGGCCTCGAGCTTGCGCAGGGTGCGGTCGACCAGGGGGCGCACGTCGTCGGCGGAGCCGTCGCGCAGCGCCCGCAGCGCCACGATCAGTGCGGACGCCTCCGAGGAGTCCAGGCGCAGCGGCCGGGTCAGGTAGTCGGCGTTGGAGATCCGGATGACGCCGCCCTCCTCGAGGGCCTCCATGTCGACGTCGATCAGGTCGCCCATGCCGAGCCCGGGCAGCCCGCAGAACCAGAGCACGTTGAGGTCCTTGAGGATCTGCTCGGGACGCACCCCGAAGTCGGCCGCCGCCTTGTCGACGGTGACCTCGTCGTGGGCCTGCAGGTAGGGCACCAGCGCCAGCATCCGCGCGACCTGGTCGCGTGCACCGCCGCTCATGCCGCGCTCCCCGCGGAGTCGGGACCGCCGGCCACGGCGCGCAGGGCGCCGACCACCGCGTCGCGCAGCTCGGCCGGCTGCTCGACCACGACGTCGGCGCCGTAGCCGAGGAGCTCGTGGGCGAAGGTGTCGGTGGCGCCGTACGCCACGGTGAGGACGTCCCAGCCGTCGTGCCCGGGCTCCGGCTCACCGGCGTTGCGGCGCAGCCCCTGGGCGGCACCCGGACGGACCCGGACGACCGCTTGGTGCTCGGCGGGCGCGGGCGCGAGCGAGGCGGCGAGCCCGCGCAGGTCGGTGCCGGCCGGGACCTCGAAGGCTGCGGGGCGGCCGACGCGGGTGACGTCGCCCTGGACGCGGGAGAGGCGGAACATCCGGGGCTCGCCGCGGTCGGCGTCGTGGCCCACGACGTACCAGCGGCCGCGGTAGCTGACCACGCCCCACGGGTCGAGGGTGCGGGTGGCGGTGGTCGCCGAGCGGGAGGTGCGGTAGCCGAACCGGACCCGGGTGCGGCTGCGGGTGGCGTCCCAGAACGCCTCGAAGGACGGCTCGTCGGCGGCCAGCTGCGGCTGCGCCACGTTGAGCGCCTCCCGGTCGACGTCGACTCCGGCGGCCTTGAGCTTCACCAGGGCGTCGGAGGTCGCCGCGGCCAGGCCGGCGTGCTGCCAGACCCGGGCGGCGAGACCGAGCACGGCCGCCTCGTCGGGAGCCAGGTCGATCTCGGGGAGCTCGAAGGCAGAGCGCTCGATCCGGTAGCCCGGCTCGTCCTCGAAGGCCCGGTCGGTGTAGCCGACCTCGATCGGGATGCCGAGGGAGCGCAGCTCCTCCTTGTCGCGCTCGAACATCTTCTCGAACGCCTCGCCACCGAGCTCGCGGTACTGCTCGACCACGTCCCGCAACCGCTCCTTGGGCACGTAGGTGCGTGCCACCAGGAGTGTGATGAGCAGGTTGAGCAGGCGCTCGCTCTTGCGTGTGGTCACCGGTTCCCCTCCGTCGCTACGGAGGGGAACCTACCTCAGCGGGATGACCGCTGCGGGGCGATCAGGAGTTGTCCACGCCCAGGATGTCGACAACGAACACCAAGGTGGAGTTGGCCGGGATGTTCTGCTGCGCGGCCGAGCCGTAGCCCTCGCCCGGAGGTACGACGAGCATCACCCGGCTGCCGGCCTTGAGCCCCACGAGGCCCTTGTCCCAGCCCTGGATCAGCTTGTGCATGCCGAGTGCGAACGTCACCGGCTGCTTGGAGAACGACTCGTCGAACGGCTTCGTGCCGCCGTACACCTCGCCGAAGTAGTTGAACGTGACCAGGCTCTGGGCACGGACCTTCGGGCCGGTGCCGTCGCGGAGCGGGATGACCTGGAGCTTCGTGCCCGGCTTCTTGGCGGCCTTGGCGAAGTCGAGGCCGGTGACCTTGGCGCCGCTGCTCTTCACGGTCGGCAGGCCGGCGGGCACGTCGTGGCTGGCACCGGTCGGGCCGTTGAGGACCGTCTTGGGCGTCACGGACATGACGTCGACCACGAAGATCGCGGTGTCGGAAGCCTTGAGGCCGATCTGGCTGGCGCCGCGGGCGCCGTAGATCGCCTTGACCGGCGCGGCGATCGCGACCCGGCTGCCCTGCGGCTTGCCGACCAGCGCGTCGACGACCTGCTTGAACAGCTGGCTCTCGTCCATGTGCACGTCGAGCGGCTGGCCGCCGGCGGACTGGTCGTAGGTCGTGGCGGCCTTGGAGCCGTCCTTGCCCTTGGCGATGTAGATGTGCAGCAGGGCCTCCTGGCCGGTCTGCACAGGAGCACCGGTGCCGGCCTTGATGACCTGGATGACCGGCTTGTCCACGGTGATGGGCTTGCTCACGGAGACCTTCGGCGCGGTGCCGATGTCCCCCGAGACCTTGAGGCCGGTGATGGTGTCACCCATGTCGACCGAGGCCGACGACGACGGCTTCCCGCTGTCACCGCCGCACGCAGCCGATCCGAACAGGAGCAGGGACACCACGCTCAGCGCGAGAAGACGGCGACGCACGTACACACACCTCGAGGGTTGGGAGACAGGTCAGGCCGCAAGGGCCGGGCGCAGCAACGCCACTCCGGTCAGTGTTGACACGTGGAGGGGGTTACATGCCCTCGATGAGTTTATGCACGCGCTCGTCCTGGGAGCGAAACGGGTCCTTGCACAAGACGGTGCGCTGCGCCTGGTCGTTGAGCTTGAGGTGCACCCAGTCCACGGTGAAGTCGCGGCGCCGCTCCTGGGCGCGCTTGATGAACTCGCCGCGCAGCCGGGCCCGTGTCGTCTGTGGCGGCACCGACTTGGCCTCGAAGATGCGCAGGTCGTCGACCACCCGCGTCACCGCGCCGCGGCGCTGGAGGAGGTAGAAGAGCCCCCGCTCACGGTGGATGTCGTGGTAGGCCAGGTCGAGCTGGGCGACGCGGGGGTGGGACAGCGGCAGGCCGTGCTGGGCGCGGTAACGCTCGATCAGCTTCCACTTGATCACCCAGTCGATCTCCCGCTCGACCAGGCCGAAGTCCTCGGACTCGACGGCCTTGAGGGTGCGCTCCCACAGGTCGAGGGTGCGGTCGATGACCGGGTTGTGCAGCTCGCGGCGGTCCACGAAGTCACGGGCCCGGGAGAGGTACTCCCCCTGGATCTCCAGCGCGCTGGCCTCGCGGCCGTTGGCGAGCCGGACCTTGCGACGACCGGTGATGTCGTGCGAGATCTCCCGGATCGCCCGGATCGGGTTCTCCATGGTGAGGTCGCGCATCACCACGCCCTCCTCGATCATCCGCAGCACCAGGTCGCAGGAGGCCACCTTCAGCAGGGTCGTCGTCTCACTCATGTTGGAGTCGCCGACGATCACGTGCAGGCGGCGGTAGCGCTCGGCGTCCGCGTGCGGCTCGTCCCGGGTGTTGATGATCGGGCGGCTGCGCGTCGTCGCGCTGCTCACGCCCTCCCAGATGTGCTCGGCCCGCTGGCTCACCGAGAACAGCGCCCCGCGCGGGGTCTGGATCACCTTGCCGGCGCCGCAGATGATCTGCCGCGTCACCAGGAACGGGATCAGCACGTCGGCGAGCTTGGAGAACTCGCCCTGCCGCCCGACGAGGTAGTTCTCGTGGCAGCCGTAGGAGTTGCCGGCGGAGTCGGTGTTGTTCTTGAACAGGTAGACGTCGCCGGCGATGCCCTCGTCGTGCAGCCGCCGCTCCGCGTCGATCAGCAGTCCCTCGAGGACCCGCTCCCCCGCCTTGTCGTGCGCGACCAGGTCGAGCAGGTCGTCGCACTCAGGGGTGGCGTACTCCGGGTGGCTGCCCACGTCGAGGTAGAGACGTGCGCCGTTGCGCAAGAAGACGTTGCTGCTCCTGCCCCACGAGACGACCTTGCGGAACAGGTAGCGGGCAACCTCGTCCGGCGAGAGGCGTCGCTGCCCGCGGAACGTGCAGGTGACGCCGTACTCGTTCTCGATCCCGAAGATCCGGCGGTCCACCCTGTCAGCCTAGGGCCACCACGCAACCACCCGCCGCCGAATCGCCGCCGGCGTCGGCCGAGCTTGTCGAGACCACCTTCGGTCCACAGCGTCCCGCCGCGTCGGCCGGTCCACAGCCCTCGCTCGCGCCCGCTCCCCACACGCCCGCCGGATGCACGCTGGTCGCATGCCTCACGTCTACATCGTCGAGTGCCGAGACGGCTCCTACCACGTCGGCAGCACCTGGGACCTCGAGCGCCGGATCAGCCAGCACAACGCAGGTGAGGGCGCGAAGTACACCCCATGGCGACGACCAGTCAGACTCGTAGGGTCTGCCGAATACGACCGCGTGGAGGACACCGACGCGTTCGAGAAGCAGGTGCAGGGTGGGGCCGCGCCAAGAGACGCGCGCTCATCGAGGGACGCTTCGACGACCTCCCCGCGCTGAGTCGTGGGCGCAGTCGACCAGCGAGCAGAGACTGAGGTGGTCTCGACAGGCCCGACCAACGGGGTGGTCTCGACAAGCTCGACCAGCGGCTAGGGGGCGATCGGGGGTTCGTCGGAGCTGTCCGCTGCGGTGGCCGGGGTGTCGGCGGGCGCGGAGCGGTCGCCGAGGATCCGGGCGAGGTGCTCGTCGGAGAGGCGCTTGAACTTGCGGACCTGGCTGCGGGAGCGGTCGAGGACGGCGACCTCGAGGTCCTCGGCGGGGATGGTCCGGTCGGAGCTCTCGCCGTGGCCGAGCGCGGCGATCGCGAGACGCACGGTGTCGTCCAGACCGGCGCCGGCCGCGTAGCGCTCCTTGAGGTACGACGTCACCTGGTCGGCCGAGCCGCCCATGGCCGCGAACCCGTGCTCGTCGGCGACCTGGCCGTCGTAGGTGAGCCGGTAGACCTGGTCCTCCGCGGGGGCGTCACCGACCTCGGCGACGAAGATCTCCACCTCGTAGGGCTTCTCGCCGCCGGAGGAGAAGATCGAGCCGAGGGTGTTGGCGTAGGCGTTGGCCAGGGCCCGGCCGGTGACGTCGCGGCGGTCGTAGGCGTAGCCGCGCATGTCGGCGAGCCGGACACCGGCGATCCGGAGGTTCTCGAACTCGTTGTAGCGGCCGACCGCGGCGAACGCGATCCGGTCGTAGATCTCGCTGATCTTGTGCAGGGCCGCGGACGGGTTCTCCGAGACGAACACGATCCCGTCGGCGTACTGCACGACCGCCACGGAACGGCCGCGGGCGATGCCCTTGCGTGCGAAGTCCGCCCGGTCCTTCATCAGCTGCTCGGGCGAGACGTAGAACGGCATGCTCATGTGTTAGTCCTTGTCGATCAGGTCAGGGCCGCGGCCGGGCCGTCGGGACGCTGCATCCGCGCGGCGATCACCCGGTCGGCGACCGCGGCGACGTCGGCGTCGGGCAGCCGGCGGTAGCCCTCGGCGGTGATCACGCCGACCACCGGAAAGATCCGCCGGGTCACGTCGGGACCGCCGGTGGCGGAGTCGTCGTCGGCGGCGTCGTAGAGCGCCTGCACGAGCGCGGTCACGCAGCCCTCGTCGTCGAGGTCGTCGCGGTACAGCTTCTTCAGCGCCCCACGCGCGAACAGCGAGCCGGACCCGACGGAGTGGAACGCGGTCTCCTCGTAGCGGCCGCCGGTGACGTCGTAGGAGAAGATCCGGCCCTGCTGGCGGACCAGGTCGTAGCCCGCGAACAGCGGCACCACGGCGAGACCCTGCATCGCCATCCCGAGGTTGTTGCGGATCAGCGCGGCGAGCCGGTTGGCCTTGCCGTCCATGGAGAGCGTGGTGCCCTCGATCTTCTCGTAGTGCTCGAGCTCGGTCTGGAAGAGCCGGACCATCTCGACCGCGAGGCCTGCGGTGCCGGCGATGCCGACGCAGGAGAACTCGTCGGCGGGGAAGACCTTCTCGATGTCGCGCTGGGCGATGACGTTGCCCATCGTGGCGCGCCGGTCGCCGGCCATCACCACGCCACCGGGGAACGTCGCGGCGACGATGGTGGTTCCGTGCGGCGCCAGCGCGGCGGCACTGCCCTCGGGCAGCGAGCGCCGGTGCGGCAGCAGGTCAGGGGCTGCGGTGGCGAGGAAGTCGGCGAACGAGGACGAGCCCGGCGTGAGGTAGGACGCGGGCAGGCGCGGATCCGTCATGGAGGCTTACTCTCCACCCTTCTGGATGAAGGACTTCACGAAGTCCTCGGCGTTGGTCTCGAGCACGTCGTCGATCTCGCCGAGGATCGCGTCGATGTCCTCGTCGAGCTGTTCCTTGCGCTCGGCGACATCACCTTGCGGCGCGGCCTGGGCCGCGTCCTCGGTCTCGTCGGACTTCTTGGGCTGCTTCTGCTCTTGTGCCATGACCCTGCTCCTGTCCTGTGGTCTCGACGGGCTCGACCAACGGCCACTGCTCGACCGACGTGCCGACCCTATCGAGTCAGCGCCTCGAACAAGGCCTCTGCCGTGTCACAACGGTCGAGGAGTTCGCCGACGTGCTGCTTGCTGCCCCGCAACGGGTCGATCGTGGGCACCCGCTGGAGCGACTCGCGGCCCGGCAGGTCGAAGATCACCGAGTCCCACGAGGCGGCCGCGATCCGGTCGGAGTACTTCTCCAGGCAGCGGCCCCGGAAGTAGGCCCGGGTGTCGGTCGGCGGCCGGTGCATCGCCTCCGCGACCTCGCCGTCGTCGAGCAGCCGCTCGATCCGGCCCATCGAGACCAGCTTGTGGTAGAGCCCCTTGTCGGGCCGGATGTCGGCGTACTGCAGGTCGATCAGGTGCAGCTTCGCGTCGTCCCACTCCAGGCCGTCGCGGTCGCGGTACTGGTTGAGCAGGGTGTACTTCGCCACCCAGTCGAGCTCGCGGGAGAGCTGCATCGGGTCGGACTCCAAGCGGTCCAGCACGGACTCCCAGCGGGCCAGCACGTCCTTGGTCTGCGCGTCCGCGTCGGCGCCGTAGCGGTCCTCGACGTACTTCTTCGCCAGGTCGAGGTACTCCATCTGCAGCTGTACGGCGGTCAGCCGGCGCCCGTCCGCGAGCACCAGCAGGTGCCGGCACGTGGGGTCGTGGCTGACCGCGCGCAGGCTGCGCACCGGCTGCTCGACGCCCAGATCGCGGGTGAGCGCCTTGTCCTCGATCATCGCGAGCACCAGCGCGGTGGTGCCGACCTTGAGGTAGGTGGAGATCTCGGCGAGGTTGGCGTCGCCGATGATCACGTGCAGCCGACGGTACTTCTCGGGGTCGGCGTGCGGCTCGTCGCGGGTGTTGATGATGGGCCGCTTCAGCGTCGTCTCGAGGCCGACCTCGACCTCGAAGTAGTCGGCGCGCTGGCTGATCTGGAACCCGTGGTCGCGCCCGTCCTGGCCGATGCCCACCCGGCCTGCGCCGGTGACGACCGCACGGGAGACGAAGAACGGCGTGAGGTGCTTGACGATCTCCGCGAACGGCGTGCTGCGCCGCATCAGGTAGTTCTCGTGGGCGCCGTAGGACGCGCCCTTGTTGTCGGTGTTGTTCTTGTAGAGCAGGATCGGCGCCGCGCCGGGGATGGCGGCCGCGAACCGGCTCGCGTCGAGCATCACCTGCTCCCCCGCCTTGTCCCACAGCACCGCGTCGCGCGGGTTGGTCACCTCGGGGGTGGAGTACTCCGGGTGGGCGTGGTCGACGTAGAGCCGGGCGCCGTTGGTGAGGATCACGTTGGCCAGGCCGAGGTCCTCGTCCGTGAGCTGCGAGGGGTCGGCCACCTCCCGCGACATGTCGAAGCCCCGGGCGTCGCGCAGCGGCGACTCCTCCTCGAAGTCCCAGCGCGCACGGCGGGCCCGCAACGTCGAGCTCGCGTAGGCGTTGACCACCTGCGAGCTGGCCACCATCGGGTTCGCGGTGGGCTGGCCCTGCACCGAGATGCCGAACTCGGTCTCGGTGCCCATGACACGACGCACGCTCATGCTGCGAGCCTACGCGGGAAGTGCGTGCAGGATGGGTCTGTGAGCGAGATCGTGGCCCTGGTCGACCGCAGCGGTGCCGTCGTCGGTCAGGCGCCCAGGGACGTCGTACGACGGGACAACCTGCTGCACGCGGCGACCGCGGTGCTGGTGCGCGACCCGACGGGCCGGATCTACGTGCACCGCCGGTCCCCCGACAAGGACTGGGCGCCCTCGCACCACGACGCCGCCGCGGGCGGGGTGATGACGGTCGGCGAGACCCCTGACTCCTCTGCGACCCGCGAGCTGGCCGAGGAGCTCGGCATCGAGGGGGCGGCGCTGCGCCCGCTGGGCCTGTCGGTGTTCGAGGACGCGACGACCCGGTGCGTCGAGCACGTCTACGAGACGACCTGGGACGGACCGGTGCGTTTCGCCGACGCCGAGGTGGTCTGGGGCGCCTGGATGACGCTGGCCGACCTCGGCGCGCGACTCGCCGACCCGGCGTGGCCGTTCGTCCCGGACACCCGGCTGCTGCTCACCCGGCTCGCGGCCGACGGCGTCGGCGACTACCGCGACCTCGGGCTCGGCGTCCAGCGGGCGGTCGCGGCGGCCACCGCGCTCGGGCTCGCGCACACGGTCACCCGGCACGGCCCGGTCCGCTCCCTCGAGGAGGCCGCGGCCGCACGTGGTGTCGAGCCGCGGGCCGTGGTGAAGACGATCGTGGTCCGGCTCACCGACGACGACTACCGCTTCGTGCTGGTCCCCGGTGACCGCGAGATCGCCTGGCCGAAGCTGCGGGCCCTGCTCGGCGTCAACCGGGTCTCGATGCCCAGCGCGGAGGTCGCGCTGGAGGTGACCGGCTACGAGCGCGGCACGATCACGCCACTGGGGGCGACGCACGCGTGGCCGGTGGTCGCCGACGCGTCGCTGGCCGGGCCGATGTCCCTCGGCGGGGGCGCACCCGGCGTGGCGCTCACCGTGGACGCCGCGGCCCTGGTGACCGCTCTCGGCGCAACCGTCGCGGACGTCACGTCCGCGGACTAGCGTTTCCCTCGTGAGACGCGACCCGCACGAGAACGTGGCGACGGTGCTCGTCGACCCGCGCGTGCTGGCCGACCTCGAGCTGGAGCTGATGGCGCTCGACCTGCGGCTGTGGCCGGTGCGCACCGCTCCGGTCAGCGCCGACGGCCCACGGCAGGCGTTCCAGATCCGGCGGCAGCTGCTGCTGCGCCACCAGGGCGCGTGGGACGACGCCGCACGCTGGACCCCGGTCTGGGTCGGGTTCGGGAGCAGTTGGCGCGACGGCGACGAGCCGCTGCCCTGGGCCGCCCACCAGGCACTGTGGCGCACCCTGGACGCGCACGCGGAGCACGTGCGGTTCCACCGCCGGCTCGGCGGAGTGCCCCGGCTGCCGGTCTACTGAGTTGCGGTCGCCGGTCGGCCGTAGGGTCAGTCGAGGTGCTTGGTGCCGGGACGGTGGTAGCGCGAGGGCATCTCGCGCGAGCCCCAGGCGACGAGCCCGACGAAGACGACGAACACCACCGCGAGACCTACCCAGAAGAACATGTCCCCAGAGTAGGTCAGGCGGCGACGCTCAGAGGTACTGGCCCGTGTTGGAGACGGTGTCGATCGAGCGGCCGGGCTCGGTGCCCTGCTTGCCGGTGATCAGCGTGCGGATGAACACGATCCGCTCGCCCTTCTTGCCCGAGATCCGCGCCCAGTCGTCGGGGTTGGTGGTGTTGGGCAGGTCCTCGTTCTCCTTGAACTCGTCCACGCAGGCCTGCAGCAGGTGGGTCACCCGCAGGCCCTTCTGGTCGTGGTCGAGCAGGTCCTTGATGGCCATCTTCTTCGCCCGGTCGACGATGTTCTGGATCATCGCGCCGGAGTTGAAGTCCTTGAAGTAGAGGACCTCCTTGTCTCCGTTGGCGTAGGTCACCTCGAGGAAGCGGTTCTCCTCGCTCTCGGTGTACATCCGCTCGACGGTGGCCCGGATCATCCCGCCCACGCAGGCGTCGCGGTCGCCACCGAACTCGGCGAGGTCGTCGGCGTGCAGGGGCAGCCGGGCGGTGAGGTACTTGGAGAAGATGTCACGCGCCGACTCTGCGTCGGGACGCTCGATCTTGATCTTCACGTCGAGGCGGCCGGGCCGCAGGATCGCCGGGTCGATCATGTCCTCGCGGTTGGAGGCGCCGATGACCAGGACGTTCTCCAACGTCTCGACGCCGTCGATCTCGCTGAGCAGCTGCGGCACGATGGTGTTCTCGACGTCGGAGGAGACACCGGAGCCGCGGGTGCGGAACAGCGAGTCCATCTCGTCGAAGAACACGATGACCGGCGTGCCCTCGCTGGCCTTCTCACGGGCCCGCTGGAACACGAGCCGGATGTGCCGCTCGGTCTCGCCGACGTACTTGTTGAGCAGCTCGGGGCCCTTGATGTTGAGGAAATACGATTTCCCCGCCTTGCCACCGTCGACTCCGGTCTTGGCCGCGACCTTCTTGGCGAGCGAGTTGGCGACCGCCTTGGCGATCAGGGTCTTGCCGCAGCCGGGCGGGCCGTAGAGCAGCACGCCCTTGGGCGGCTTGAGCTCGTGCTCCACGAACAGGTCGGGGTGCAGGTAGGGCAGCTCGACGGCGTCGCGGATCGTCTCGATCTGGGCGAACAGGCCGCCGATGTCGGTGTAGTCGATGTCGGGGACCTCTTCGAGGACGAGCTCCTCGACCTCGGACTTGGGCACCCGCTCGTAGACGTAGCCCGAGCGCGAGTCCAGCAGCAGCGAGTCGCCGGCGCGCAGCTTCTCCTCGCGCAGCGGCTCGGCGAGCCGGACCACCCGCTCCTCGTCGGCGTTGGCGATCACCAGCACCCGGTCGCCGTCCGAGAGGAACTCCTTGAGCATGACGACCTCGCCGACCTGCTCGAACTTCATCGCGGCGACCACGTTGAGGGCCTCGTTGAGCATGACCTCCTGGCCACGCTGGAGGTCGTCGAGGTCGACGGACGGGCTGACGTTGACCCGCAGCTTGCGCCCGCCGGTGAACACGTCGATCGAGTCGTCCTCGTTGCGGGCCAGGAAGGTGCCGAACCCGGCCGGCGGCTGCGCGAGCCGGTCGACCTCCTCCTTGAGCGCCATGATCTGGTCGCGCGCCTCGCGCAGGGTCGAGGCGAGGCGCTCGTTCTGGGCGGTCACGGCCGCCAGCGAGCGCTGGGTCTCGGTGAGGCGCTGCTCGAGGCCGCGCGCGTGCACGGGACTCTCGGCCAACCGGCGGCGCAGGTCGTCGACCTCGTCCTCCAGGAAGCCGAGCTGGCTCTCCAGCTCCTCGGGCGTGCGCTTGCCCCGCCCCGAACCACTCTCTGATGCTGGCAACTCAGGTCACCTCCGCAGCGGTGGATTGCTCCAGAACACGACCCTACCCGGCTTGCAACGGAAGTGAACGGGCATTCTCGCCACGTGTCGGTCACGATTTGTCCACCTTGGCAACACGGCGACAACAGGCCTCAGGAGTCGAGCGGCTCCTGAGCCAGCTGCGGCGGCAGACCGGCCGGTCGCGGACCGTCGTAGTCGACGCCGTAGGCCCCCGGTGCCGGGCGCCGCTTCTTGGCCGGCGCGACCTGGCCGGGCGCCATCCGGCGGGCGGTCACCAAGAACGCGGTGTGCCCGATCATCTTGTGCCCGGGGCGTACGGCGAGGCCCTCGACGTGCCAGTCGCGGACCAGGCTCTCCCACGGCTGCGGCTCGGTGAACCCGCCGTGCGCGCGCAGCGTCTCGACGGTCCGGCTGAGCTGGGTGGTGGTCGCCACGTAGCAGCAGATGATGCCGCCCGGGGTGAGCGCCTCGGCGACCCGGTCCACGCACTCCCAGGGCGCCAGCATGTCGAGGACCACCCGGTCGACGGTGCCGGGCTCCTCGGTCATCGACTCGACCAGGTCACCGACCTGGAGCCGCCACGCCGGGTGCCGGCCGCTGAAGAGCTGGTCGACGTTGCGCTCGGCGACGTCGGCGAACTCCTGGCGGCGCTCGTAGGACGACACCACGCCGTGCGGGCCGACGGCACGCAGCAGCGAGCAGGTGAGCGCCCCCGACCCGACGCCCGCCTCGACGACGTAGGCGCCGGGGAAGACGTCGGCCATCGCCACGATCTGGGCGGCGTCCTTGGGGTAGACCACGGCCGCGCCCCGCGGCATCGAGACCACGAACTCGCTGAGCAGCGGCCGGAACACGAGGTACTCCCCGCCGGCCGTGGAGGTGATCGAGAACCCCTCCGCGCGACCGATCAGGTCGTCGTGGTCGAGCGACCCGCGGTTGGTGAAGAACTGCTTGCCCGGGGTCAGGCAGATGTTGTGCCGGCGGCCCTTGGTGTCGGTCAGCCGCACCCACTCCCCCGCACGCAGCGGGCCGCGGTGCACGCCGGACCACGCCTCGGTGGGGGTGTCCTGGACAGGGGTGAGCGACGGGTCGTTCTCGGGGGGCATGGGCGGCAGCCTACAAGTCACACGGACGCGGCGAACGCACGGTCGACGTCCTCGGTGGACAGCACGCCGAAGATGCTGCCGTCGGCCTCCACGAGGAGGTACTCCGAGGCGGGGGTGCGCTGCATGGCCAGCACCAGCTGCTCGCCCGCGAGGTCGGCCGGGAAGGTGATGCCCTCCTCCACGCTGCGGCAGACCGTGCTGACCGCCAGCCACGGTCGTCGGTCCTCGGGGGTGGCCTGGACGGCCGCCTCGTTGACGATGCCGCTGGGGTGGCCGGCCTGGTCGAGCGCGACGATGCTGCCCGCGCCCTCCTCCTGGGCCCGGCGCACGGCCTCCGCGAGCGGCAGGTCGGCCGGGACGGTGAGGGTACGGCGAGCCAGGGTGCGCGCACGCAGGGCGGGCAGCCGGCGCCGTACCTTCGCGGACAGGATCGCCGCGGACGCCCCGGTCCACAGGAAGGAGGCGATCACGACGCCGAACACGTAGTCGCTGGGGCTGGACGGCTGCCCGGTCCAGAAGCTGCGGGCAGCGGGGTAGACGAGCGCCGCGAGCGCCGCGACCCGGCCGCCCCAGCCGGCCACGAGGGTGCCCTGGTGCGGGTTGCCGGTGGCCTTCCAGACCGCCGCGCGGAGCACCCGGCCCCCGTCGAGCGGCAGCCCGGGCACCAGGTTGAGGAGACCGACCAGCAGGTTCGCGTAGGCCAGCGCGTCCACGGCGAAGCCGGTCAGGCCGTGGGCGACGACCGTGCCGAGCAGCAGCGCCAGCCCCCCGACCGCGAGCGAGGTCAGCGGCCCGACGACGGAGACACCGAACTCCCGGCGCGGGGTGTCGGGCTCGCCGTCGATCTCGGTGACGCCACCGAGGAAGTGCAGGGTGATCGAGCGCACCGGCAGGCCGTAGCGCTTGGCCATCAGCGCGTGCGACATCTCGTGGAGCAGCACCGAGAGGTAGAGCAGCACCGCGAACGCGGCACCGGCGACGTACTTCAGGCCGCCGAGACCGGGCTGGATCTGCTCGACCTGCGGCGCCAGCATCACCGAGATCAGGAGCGCGACCAGCAGCCACGACGAGCGGACGAGCACGTCCACGCCACCGATCTGGCCGATGCGCAGGGTGCCGGGGTCTCGTCGTCGCTCCACGGCTCCACGCTATCGCGGGGCCGCACTGTCGGCGGGGTCGCCTAGGGTGCGGAGCATGAGCACCGACACCGGCAGCAGGGCGCCCGAGGAGACGGTGGGCTCCCTCTCGCCGAGCCGGGCCGGCGACTTCCTGGCCTGCCCGCTGCTCTACCGCTTCCGCACCATCGACCGGCTGCCCGAGCCGCCGTCGCCCGACGCGGTCCGCGGCACGGTCGTGCACAAGGTGCTCGAGGACCTCTTCGACCTCCCGGCCGGCGAGCGCACGGTCGCCGGGGCGCACGCGTTGCTGGCCCCGGCGTGGGCGGCGGTCTGCGAGGCCGAGCCCGAGCTGGCCGCGCTCTTCCCCGCCGGCTCGGAGGAGATGGCGCGGTGGCTCGACTCCTGCCGCGCCTCGCTGGAGCGCTACTTCACCCTCGAGGACCCCACCCGCCTCGAGCCGGCCGAGCGCGAGCTCGAGGTGCAGACGCTGCTCGACTCCCGGCTGCTGCTGCGCGGCATCGTGGACCGGCTCGACGTGGCACCCACCGGCGAGGTCCGGGTCGTCGACTACAAGACCGGGAAGGCACCGCGGGAGGGCTTCGAGGCGCGGGCCCTGTTCCAGATGAAGTTCTACGCCCTGGTGCTGTGGCGCACCCGCGGCGTGCTGCCCTCGCTGCTGCAGCTGGTCTACCTCGGCAGCGGCGAGGTGCTGCGCTACGTCCCCGACGAGCAGGGGCTGCTGGCCACCGAGCGCAAGGTGGAGGCGATCTGGGCCGCGATCGCCGACGCGACGCAGCGCGGCGACTGGCAGCCCAGTCCCGGGCCGTTGTGCTCGTGGTGCGCGCACCAGGCGCTGTGCCCCGCGTTCGGAGGCACCCCGCCGCCCCTGCCGGCACCGGACCCGGCAACAGACCCGGCAACCGACACGGCAACGGTCAGCGAGGCACCCGCACCCTGACGGCGGTGCCGCGACCCGGACCCGAGTCGACCTCGATCGACCCGCCCGACTCCCGGACCAGGTCCTCGAGGCTGCGCAGGCCGAGGGTGCCGCCGCCGGCGCGGGCGCCGGGCACGAAGCCGACGCCGTCGTCGCAGACGCGCAGCGCGAGCTCACGGTCCTCGCCGCGCACCTCCACCTCGAGGCGCGAGCAGCGGGCGTGCTCGGTGACGTTGCGGACGGCCTCCTGGGCGGCGCGCCACACCAGCGCGACGCTGCCCGGTCCCGCCCCCTCGACGCCGACGACCCGTACGTCGGTATCGACGCCCGAAGCGCCGGCCGGCGCCACCAGGTCCGTGAGCGCGGTCTCGAGGCCCCCGGCGTCCACCGCGGGCGGGTAGACGTGCAGCAGCATCGAGCGCAGCGTGCGCACGGTCGCGCCGAGCGCGTCGTCGAGCGCCACCAGCCGGGTCGACGTGCGGTGCGGGGTCGCGTCGTCGCGGGCGACCTCCCCCAGGGACGTGGACGTGGTCCGCAGCTCGCGGAGCACCCCGGCGTGCAGGTCACGGGCGAGCCGGCGCCGCTCGGCGTCCGAGGCGTCGACGGCCGCGCGGAGCAGCCGCTCGCGCCCGCGTGCGCTGCGGTCCAGCCGGCGGGTCATCAGCCACAGCAGCAGCACCGCGATGCCGCCGGCAGCCCCGAAGCCGGCCACGGTGATCGGCCGGAAGGACGCGAGCAGCTGCTCCTGGCGGTCGGACACCTCGTCCGCGGAGAAGTAGAGCTCGAACAGCAGGGCGTGGCCCTCCGGCGACTTCACCCGGGTGTAGACCTCGACCAGCCCGGCCTCGTGGGGGTCGGCGTCCTGGTCGGCCGCGTCGCCCGGGTCGGTGATGTCGGCGCGCGTCGGAGCTCCCTCGAGCACCGCCCGTTTCGCGGCGTCGAGCGGGAGCCTCTTCCCTCGCAGCTTCCACTGGTCGGCGTAGAGAATCCGGCCTTCTTGGTCCCAGATCTTCAGGTGCCGGATCCGGCCGCCCAGCAGGTGCTCGCGCGCCTCCTGGTCGAAGTCGTCGATGGCACCCTGGTCTCGGTGGATCAGCCCGTAGGGGAGCTGCGGCTGCACCACGCTGCCGGCCAGCAGCTCGGTGGTGTCACGTGCCTCGGTCATCGCCTCGCGGCGGGCTGCCGACCCGCTCAGGTGGTCAGCCACCAGCAGCACGACCACGAAGACCAGCGAGAGGGCCACCAGGTAGAGCAGGACCGGGTTGCGCACCCATGCCGTGCCCGGCCGCGCCTGCGACATCCCCCGCCTCCACCCGTGTCCTCGCGAACGTCGTCGGCACAGCCTAGGTCGACGACGTCCGCGAGTCTGGCGGTTTCGGGAGGCCTCGTTGTCAGAACGTGATGACGGGGTCCGTGTCCTGCGCCACAGCGCCGCCGGCCTGCAGCTCGACCGACTCCGGGGCGACCGTGTGCGGCCTGATCTTGCCCTCCGCGATCTCCTGGGCGAAGTGGCAGGCGACCCGGTGCCCGGCGCCGATGTCGAGCAGCTGCGGGAGCTCGGTGTCGCACCGGGTCTCCTGCTTGAACGGGCAGCGGGTGTGGAACCGGCAGCCCGTCGGCGGGTTGGCCGGCGACGGCAGGTCCCCGGTGAGCAGGATCCGCTCGCGGGTCGCCTCCACCTCCGGGTCCGGCACCGGTACGGCGGACATGAGCGCCTTGGTGTAGGGGTGCATCGGGTTCGCGTAGAGCTCGTCGGAGGACGCCTGCTCCACGATCCCGCCGAGGTACATCACCGCGACCTCGTCGGAGACGTGCCGCACCACCGCGAGGTCGTGGGCGATCACCAGGTAGGTCAGGCCGAGCTCGTCCTGGAGGTCCTGGAGCAGGTTGAGCACCTGCGCCTGGATCGACACGTCGAGCGCGGAGACCGGCTCGTCGGCGATCACGAACTTCGGCTCCATGGCGATGGCGCGGGCGATGCCGATGCGCTGGCGCTGGCCGCCCGAGAACTCGTGCGGGTACTTCTGCGCCGCCGACGAGGGCAGCCCGACCTTCTCGAGCAGCTCACGGACCTTGGTGCGCTTGTCGTAGGCGATCCCGTGCGCACGCAGCGGCTCGGTGAGGATCGTCTCGACGCTCTGCCGCGGGTTCAGGCTCGCGAGCGGGTCCTGGAAGACCATCTGCATGTCCTGGCGCTTGGTGCGCAGGTCGCGGTAGTTCAGGGAGGCCACGTCGACGCCGTCGAACATCACCTGACCCGAGGTGATCGGCACCAGTCGCAGCAGGGCCCGGCCCAGCGTGGACTTGCCGCAGCCGGACTCGCCGACCAGGCCGAGGGTCTTGCCCTGCTCGATGTCGAGGTCGACGCCGTCGACGGCCTTGACCGCTCCGACCAGCCGGTCGAAGACCAGTCCGTCGCGGATCGGGAAGTGGACCTTGAGGTCGCGGACCGAGACCAGCGCGCTCATGCCTGCACCGCCTTCTGCACCTGGGCATCGTCCAACGGGTGGTGGCAGCGCAAGGCGCGGTCTCCCAGGTCGTCGAGGGTGGGCGGCGTGGTCGTGCACGCCTCCACACGGTTGCCGCAGCGCGGCGCGAACGCGCAGCCGTCGGTCCAGGGCAGGACCTGGGTCGGCGAGCCAGGGATCGGGCGCAACGGCGTGCCGCGCGGCGAGTCGAGGCGCGGCACGCTCTCGAGCAGGCCACCGGTGTAGGGGTGCCGCGGCTCCTTGAACAGCCCCCGGCGACCGGCGGACTCCACGATGCGTCCGGAGTACATGACGTTGACCCGGTCGCAGAGGCCGGCGACCACGCCGAGGTCGTGGGTGATCATCAGCAGCGCCGCGTCGGTGTCGTGGACGAGCTCCTTGAGCAGCTCGAGCACCTGGGCCTGGATCGTCACGTCGAGCGCGGTCGTCGGCTCGTCGGCGATCAGCAGCCGCGGCTCGCACGCCAGCGCCATCGCGATCAGCACGCGCTGCCGCATGCCGCCGGACAGCTCGTGCGGGTAGGACTTCAGGCGCCGCACCGGGTCGGGGATGCCGACCCGCTGCAGCAGGTCCGCGGAGCGCTTGCGGGCCTCGGCCTTGTCGATGCCGAAGTGCTGGCGCATGATCTCGCCGACCTGCACGCCGATCGTGACGACCGGGTTGAGCGAGGTCATCGGGTCCTGGAAGACCATCGCGATCTCACGGCCCCGGATGTGGGAGAGCTGGCGACGGTTCAGGTCGAGCAGGTTGCGGCCGCCGTACTCGATGGTGCCGGTGACCTTGTTGCCGCGGCGCGGCAGCAAGCCCATGATCGCGAGCGAGGTCACGGACTTGCCGCTGCCGGACTCGCCGACGAGGCCGAGGTGCTCGCCGGGACGGATGTCGAAGGACACCTCGTCCACGGCGGTGACCGGGGTGCGGCCGCGGGTGCCGAAGGTGACCCGCAGGTCACGCACCGACAGCAGCGGGCCGTCGCCGGCAGGCCGGCGCGCGGGCGCGCTCGCCTGGTCGTCCGACGGGGAGAGGACTTCGGAGTTCACGGTCACCGCCTGGTACGGGGGTCGAGGGCCTCGCGCATGGCCTCACCCAGCAGGGTGAAGCCGAGCGCGGTGATGGCGATGCAGGCGCCGGGGTAGAGCGCGAGCCGGGGAGCCTGGCCGAAGCGCTCCTGCGCGGCGACGAGCATGCGTCCCCACTCGGCGACCGCGGGGTCCGCCTGGCCGAGGCCGAGGAAGGACAGCGCGGCGACCTCGATGATCGCGGTGGCGAGGTTCAGTGTCGCCTGCACGATCGTCGGGCCCACCGAGTTGGGCAGGACGTGGCCCATCACGATCCGACGGGGCTTGATGCCCAGCGCGTTGGCGGCGAGCACGTAGTCGCCGCGGCCCTGGGAGAGCATCGAGCCGCGCAGCAGCCGGGCGAAGATCGGCACCTGCGCGGAGCCGATGGCGATCATCACCGAGTAGGAGTTCTGGCCGAGCACCGCGGCGATCGAGACCGCCATCAGCAGGCTCGGGATCGAGAGCAGGATGTCGACCAGGCGCATCGTGGCGTTGTCGATCGCGTTGAACCACCGGCCGACGCGGCCACCGCTGAGGTGGGCCAGGCTGCCGAAGCCGCCGGCCAGCACGCCCAGGGCCGTGCCGACCACGAGGCCGAGCGCGGTGGAGATGACGCCGTAGACCAGCGACTGCCGGGCGCCGTACAGCAGCTGCGTGAGCAGGTCGGAGCCGTAACGGTCCAGGCCGAGGACGTGGCCCTTGTAGGGGCCGGGCACCTCGGTCGGGGTGATCTTGTCGGTCCACTGGGTGGAGGCCGGCTGGTAGGGGGTCAGCAGCGGCGCGGCGAGCGCGACCACCACGAACAGCAGCACGATCACGGCACCGGCGATCGCGGTCGGGTTCCGGCGCAGACGCTGCCAGGCGCCCCGCCACAGACTGAGGCCGGGTCCGCCGTCGTCGGTGACGAGGACGGGCTGGGTGGTCGTCATGAGACACGCACTCTCGGGTCGATGAGGCCGTAGGCCAGGTCAACGATGAGGTTGATGATCGAGTAGAGCAGGGCGATGAACAGGATGAAGCCCTGCAGGACGGGGTAGTCCAGGCCGCTGATCGACTGGTAGAGGTACTGGCCGAGCCCGTTGAACGTGAAGACGGTCTCGGTGAGCACCGCGCCGGAGAAGAGCAGGCCGGTCTGGAGGCCGATCGTGGTCACGACCGGGAGCAGCGCGTTGCGCAGGATGTGGCGGCGGCTGACGATCCGCGGCGAGAGCCCCTTGGACTCGGCGGTGCGGACGTAGTCCTCGTTGAGGACCTCCGCGACCGACGCGCGGGTGATCCGCACGATGATCGCCAGCGGGATGGTGCCGAGCGCGATGGCTGGCAGCACCAGGTGGAGTACGGCGTCCCAGGCGGCGTCCCACTCCCCCGTCATGATGCCGTCGAGGACGTAGAAGTTGGTGATGTGGGTCGCGTCGATGCGCGGGTCCTGCCGCAGGTTGGTGGGCAGCAGGTGCAGCCAGTTGGAGAAGACGAGCTTGAGCAGGATGGCCAGGAAGAACACCGGGGTGACCACCCCGAGCAGGGAGCCGGACACCACGAAGGTGTCCAGCGCCCTGCCCTGGTTGCGTGCAGCCAGGTAGCCGAGAGGCACCCCGAGCACGACCGCGAAGAGCAGCGCCGCGAGGCTCAGCTCCACGGTCGCGGGGAACTTCTCGAAGAAGCTGGTGACGACCGGCTGACCGTCCTTGATGGAGTGGCCGAAGTTGCCGGTCAGCAGCTCCCGGACATAGCTGAGGTACTGCGTGAGCAACGGCTTGTCGAAGCCGTACGCCTTGGTGACGCGCGCGATGCCCGCCGGCGTTGCCCGCTCCCCGAGGAGAGCCCGGGCGGGATCACCCGGGAGGGCTCGCACCCATGCGAACAGCAGGATCGAGAGGCCCACGAGCACGGGCACCAGCAGTGCCAGCCGCCGGAGGACAAAGCGCAACATCGTTTCTCAGGTGTCCGATCTGGTGAGTGGTTCAGGAGATCCGGTCAGGTGCGGCTGGGTCAGCCGATGGTCACCGTGTTGTAGACCTCGTCCTGGACCGGGCTCTGCTGGAAGCCGTGCACGTTCGGGGCGAACGCGAGCGACGGCACCGGGTGAGCCAGCGGGATACCCGGGAGGTAGTCCATGATCTCCTTGTTGATCGCCTCGTAGAGCGGCTTCTGCTCCTCGGGCGTGGCCAGGCCACGGGCCTTCTTCAGGTCCGCGAACAGCTTCGCGTTGTCGAAGCCCCACTCCTTGGTCTTGGCACCGAAGAAGACACCGATGAAGTTGTCGGGGTCGTTGTAGTCACCGGTCCAGCCGAGCAGGTGGATGCCGTGCTTGGTGGTGCCCTGGATCTTGTTCAGGTAGTCCGGGTCCCACTTGTCGGCGGTCGGCTTGATCTTCAGGCCGACCTTCTGGAGCTCGGAGCGGATCACGTTGAACGTGTCGCCCGGAGCCGGCATGTAGGGACGGGAGACGTCGGTCGGGTAGTTGAACTCGATCGTCGCGCCCTCGGCGCCGGCCTCCTTCAGCAGCTTCTTGGCCTCGGTCGGGTTGTAGTCGTACTTCGGCACGTCGGCGGTCCAGCCGTTGACCACGTCGGGCATGAACTCGTCGGCGGTCTTGGTGCCGGCGGGCAGGGTGGCCTTGGCGACGGCGTCCTTGTCGATCGCGTAGGCGATCGCCTTGCGGACGCGCGGGTCGTTGAGCGGCTTCACGGCCTGGTTCATGCCGAGGTAGAGGACGTTGAACGCCTCACGGTTCACGATCTGGAAACCGGCGCTCTTCAGCGGGTCGATGTCCGCCGGGCCGACCAGGTCGAAGCCGTCGACCTCACCGTTCTGGAGCGCGGTCGCGCGCGCCTTCGGGTCGGCGATCGCCACGAAGATGAGCTGGTCGATGTGCGCCTTCTCGCCCCAGTAGTCGGGGTTCTTCTTCAGGGTGATCTGCTTGCCGCGCTCCCAGGAGCCGAACGTGAAGGGACCGGTGCCGACCGGGTGCGCGGTGGAGTACTTCGTGGTGCGCGGGTCGGTGGCCGAGTCGTCCTGGTACTTCTTCAGGGCGGTCGGGCTCTCCATGCCGAAGGCCGGCAGCGACAGCGCCGAGATGAACCCAGCGAACGGGGACTTGAGCTTGACCGTCACGGTCGAGTCGTCGGCGGCCTGGCACGAGTCGTAGACCGCGTCCTTGGCCGTGTCGCCGGTGGCGTAGCCGTGGAACAGCGCGCCGTAGTAGTAGGTCAGGTCCGGGCTCTGCGCGGACTTCGGCGCGTTGTACCAGCGGTCGAAGTTGTAGCAGACCGCGTCGGCGTTGAACGGCGTGCCGTCCTGGAACTTCACGCCCGACTGGAGGTGGAAGGTGTAGGACAGGCCGTCGGAGCTGGTGTCCCACGACTTGGCGAGGGACGGGGCCGGGTCGGCCGTGCCGGGCTTGGTGCCCACGAGGCCTTCGAAGATCTGGCGGGAGATGCGGAAGCTCTCACCGTCGGATGCGAAGAAGGGGTCGAGCGTCACCGGCTCCGCGGAGCCCGCGAAGACGAACTTCGAGTTGCTGCCGGAGCCGTTCGAGCCGGAGTCCCCCCGCTGGCTGGCACAGCCGGCGAGGATCACGCCGGAGGCTGCGAGCAGCGCCACCACACTGGTGGTACGTCTGGTTCTGATACGCACGTGTCACCTCACGAGTTCAAGACCGGACCAGTCGGACCGGATCGAGTCGTGTCGGACCCTACTGTCAGAAGCCGCAAAACTGCCATGCATCCCACCCGCTCAGGAAGGTCGCAATCCGGCAACGATTCGCCCACGGAGGACGAATTCCGCGGCGGAACGCCGGAGTCCGCGCTGTTTCAGCCGCCCAGGAGGGCGGCGAGCTCGGGCGTGTCGAGCCCCTCCAGCGTGTCGCGGAAGACCCGCCGCTCCCCCGGCAGCACCGGCACGTGGTTGGGGACCACGAGCACCGTGCAGCCCGCCGCGACCGCGGAACGCACCCCCGTGTTGGAGTCCTCCACGGCCAGGCAGGCGGACGGCTCGACGCCGAGCAGCGCCGCCGCCTTCTCGTAGGGCTCGGGGTGCGGCTTGCCCTGGGACACGGCGTCGCCGGTCACCACCACCTCGAAGGTTTCCCCCGGCAGCCCGTCCAGCACGGGGGCCACGAAGCGCCGGTAGGACATCGTCACCAAGGCACAGCGCACGCCGTCGGCCCGCAGCGTCTCCAGGAGCTCGCGGGCACCCGGGCGCCACGGCACCGCCTCCCGGATCCGGGCGACCACCTTGTCGAGCAGGATCTCCACGATCTCCGAGGGCTCGAGCGAGATGCCCATGTGCTCGCGGATGTAGCGGCCGGACTCCAGCAGGTCGTTGCCGACGAGCTGGAGCGCGTGCTCCTCGCTCCAGGTGCCGCCGTGCTCCGCGGCGATCTCGTACTCCGCCTCGACCCAGTAGGGCTCTGTCTCGACGAGGGTGCCGTCCATGTCGAAAAGGACGGCAGCAGGAGCGGTCTCGACAGGCTCGAGCAAGGTGTCAGTCCTCCGGTTCGTAGCCGAGGTTGGGGGCGAGCCAGCGCTCCGCCTCGGTCAGGGTCATGCCGGTCCGTCTGGCGTAGTCCTCGACCTGGTCCTTGCCGATCCGGCCGACGACGAAGTACTGCGACCGGGGGTGGGAGAAGTAGAAGCCGCTCACCGACGCGCCCGGCCACATCGCCATGCTGTCGGTCAGTTTCGCACCCGTGGCCGCCTCGACGTCGAGCAGGTCCCAGAGCTTCGCCTTCTCGGTGTGGTCGGGGCACGCGGGATAGCCCGGAGCCGGCCGGATGCCGTCGTACCTCTCCTTGATGAGGCCCTCGTTGTCCAGGTCCTCGTCGGGCGCGTAGCCCCAGAAGTCGGTGCGCACCCGCTCGTGCATGCGCTCGGCGAAGGCCTCCGCGAGCCGGTCCGCGAGCGACTCGAGCATGATCGCGGAGTAGTCGTCGTGGGCGGCCCGGAACTCCGCGACCTTCTCGGCGGCACCCAGCCCCGCCGTCACCGCGAACGCGCCCACGTGGTCGCGCAGCCCGGTCTCCTTGGGCGCCACGAAGTCACCGATCGAACGGTGCGGCACACCCTCGCGGTGCTCGCCCTGCTGGCGCAGGTTGCACAGCGTGGTGATCACCTGCTCGCGCTCGTCGTCGGCGTAGACCTCGATGTCGTCGCCGACGGCGTTGGCGGGGAACAGCCCGACCACCGCGCTGGCCCGCAGCCAGCGCTCCTCGACGACCTGGTCCAGCATCCGCTGCGCGTCGTCCCAGAGGCGGCGCGCGGCCTCCCCGGTCGTGGGGTTGTTGAGGATGTCGGGGAACTTGCCCTTCATCTCCCAGGCGTTGAAGAACGGCTGCCAGTCGATGTAGGGCCGCAGCTCCTCGAGCGGGTAGTCGCGGAAGGTCCGCACGAAGCGCGGGTGCACCTCGCCGGGCCGCTCGCCGCGGCGGTGCGACCAGACGTCCTTGGCCTGCTGGGCGAGCACCCGCGGCCGCGGCGGGCGGTAGCCCTCCCAGTCGATCGGGGTGCGGTTGGCGCGGGCCTTCTCCAGGCTCAGCAGCGGGCGCTCCCGGTTGTTGGCGGCGTGCCGGGTGCGCAGCGAGTCGTAGTCGGCCGCCACCTCGTCCAGGAGCGCGTCGCGGCGCTCGGGCGAGAGCAGCTGCGCGGCCACCGGCACCGAGCGGGACGCGTCCTTCACCCAGACCACGGGACCGTGGTACTTCGGGTCGACCTTGACCGCGGTGTGCGCCCGCGAGGTGGTCGCGCCGCCGATGAGCAGCGGGATCTCGAGGCCCTGCCGCTCCATCTCGGCGGCGAAGCCGACCATCTCGTCGAGGCTCGGCGTGATCAGCCCGGACAGCCCGATCAGGTCGGCGTCGACCTCGCGGGCCTTGTCGATGACCTTCTGCGCCGGCACCATCACGCCGAGGTCGACGACGTCGTAGTTGTTGCACTGCAGGACCACGCCGACGATGTTCTTGCCGATGTCGTGCACGTCGCCCTTGACCGTGGCCATCACGATCGTGCCCTTCTTGGTCTGCACGTCTCCCGGCTTCTTCTCGGCCTCGATGAACGGGATCAGGTAGGCCACCGACTTCTTCATCACCCGGGCCGACTTCACCACCTGCGGCAGGAACATCTTGCCGGCGCCGAACAGGTCGCCGACCACGTTCATGCCGTCCATCAGCGGGCCCTCGATGACCTCGATGGGCCGGCCGCCTCGCGCCGAGATCTCCTGGCGCAGCTCCTCGGTGTCGGCCTCGGCGAAGTCGTCGATGCCCTTCACGAGGGCGTGCGTGATCCGCTCCGCGACCGGCAGCGAGCGCCACTCCTCGTCGGCCTTCTCGGGCACGGTGCCGTCGCCGGCGAACTTCGGCGCGAGCTCGAGCAGCCGCTCGGTGGCGTCGGCCTTCCGGTTGAGTACGACGTCCTCGATCGCCTCGCGCAGCTCCGGGTCGATCTCGTCGTAGACCACGAGCGCGCCCGCGTTGACGATGCCCATGTCCATGCCGGCCTGGATGGCGTGGAAGAGGAACACCGCGTGGATCGCCTCGCGGACCGGGTTGTTGCCGCGGAACGAGAACGACACGTTGGAGACGCCGCCGGAGACCAGCGCCCCGGGCAGGTTCGCCTTGATCCAGCGGGTTGCCTCGATGAAGTCGACGCCGTAGGTCGCGTGCTCCTCGATGCCCGTGGCGACCGCGAACACGTTGGGGTCGAAGATGATGTCGCTCGGGGCCATCCCGACCTCGCCGGTGAGCAGGTCGTAGGCACGTCGGCAGATCTTCTGGCGTCGCTCGAGGCTGTCGGCCTGACCGTCCTCGTCGAACGCCATCACGACGACCGCGGCGCCGTAGCTGCGGCACAGCCGAGCCTGCTGGAGGAACTTCTCCTCGCCCTCCTTGAGCGAGATGGAGTTCACGATCGGCTTGCCCTGCACGCACTTGAGGCCGGCCTCGATCACCTCCCACTTGGAGGAGTCGATCATCACCGGCACCCGGGAGATGTCCGGCTCGCCGGCGACCAGCTTCAGGAAGCGGTCCATCGCGGCGACGCCGTCGATCATGCCCTCGTCCATGTTCACGTCGATGACCTGGGCGCCGGCCTCGACCTGCTGGCGGGCCACCGACAGCGCGGTGCCGTAGTCGCCCTCCTTGATCAGCCGGCGGAACCGCGCGGACCCGGTGATGTTGGTGCGCTCGCCGACGTTGACGAACAGCGACTCGTCGGTGACGGTCAGCGGCTCGAGTCCGGACAGCCGCAGGGCCTCGGGCCGCTGCTCGGGCACCCGGGGCGCGGTGCCCTTGGCGACCTCCGCGATCGCGCTGATGTGTCCCGGGGTGGTGCCGCAGCAGCCGCCGAGCAGGTTCACCAGCCCGCTCTCCGCGAACTCCGCCAGCACCCCCGCGGTGTCGGCCGGCTGCTCGTCGTACTCCCCGAACGCGTTGGGCAGGCCCGCGTTGGGGTAGCAGGAGACGAAGCAGTCGGCGACCCGGGCCAACTCGGCGATGTAGGGCCGCATGTCGGTGGCGCCCAGCGCGCAGTTGAGGCCCACGGCGAGCGGCCGCGCGTGTCGCACCGAGTGCCAGAACGCCTCCGTCACCTGGCCGGACAGGGTCCGTCCCGACGCGTCGGTGATGGTTCCGGAGATGACCACCGGCCACCGGCGTCCGCGCTCCTCGAACAGCGTCTCCAGCGCGAAGACCGCGGCCTTGGCGTTGAGGGTGTCGAAGATGGTCTCCACGAGCAGCAGGTCGGCGCCGCCGTCGACGAGGCCGCGTGCCTGCTCGAGGTAGGCGCTGACCAGGCCGTCGAAGTCGATGTTGCGCTTGCCCGGGTCGTTCACGTCCGGGGAGATCGAGGCGGTGGTGTTGGTGGGGCCGAGCGCCCCGGCCACGTAGCGCGGCCGGTCCGGGGTCTGCTCGGTCATCGCGTCGCACTCCAGCCGCGCGAGCCGGGCCGACTCGTAGTTCATCTCGTAGGCCAGGTCCTCCATGCCGTAGTCGGCCTGGCTGATCCGCTGCGCCGAGAACGTGTTGGTCTCCACCAGGTCGGCGCCGGCGGCGAGGTACTCCCGGTGGATGGCGCGCACCACGTCGGGTGCCGAGAGGCTGAGCACGTCGCTGTTGCCGCGCAGGTCCTGGGCCCAGTCCGCGAAGCGTTCGCCGCGGTAGTCCTCCTCGCCGAGCCCGTGCCGCTGGATCATCGTGCCCATCGCCCCGTCGAGGACCAGGATCCGCTCGCGCAGCAGGGCGCTGAGCTCCTCGGTGGCGTCAGGGCGTTCGTACGGCGTCGGCGACATGTCTCTCAGCCTAGGTGCGGGTCCCTCGAGCGCCCCACCGAATCCGCATGGTGGCCCACGCGTGCCGCGATCTGTCAAGAGTTGCACCGTCTAGGCTGGAGCGGTGATCGAGATCGAAGACGTGCCCGAGCTGAGGTCTCCTGTCCTCATCGCTGCCTTCGAGGGCTGGAACGACGCGGCCGACGCCGCCTCGTCGGTCGTCGACCACCTGGCGAAGGTGTGGAACGCCCGCGTGGTGGCCGCCATCGACCCGGAGGACTTCTACGACTTCCAGATGAACCGGCCGGTCGTCGGCTCCGGGGACGACGGCATCCGGCGGATCACCTGGCCCTCCACGCAGATCTCGATCTGCTCGCCCCCCGGCGCGCTGCGAGACGTCGTACTCCTGCGAGGGATCGAGCCGAACATGCGCTGGCGGCAGTTCTGCGCCGAGCTGCTGGCCACCTGCGAGGAGCTCGGCACCGAGCTCGTGGTGACCCTGGGGGCGCTGCTGGCCGACACGCCGCACACCCGGCCGATCCCGGTCACCGGCACCGCCAGCGAGCCCGACCTCGCCGACCGGCTCAAGCTCGAGCAGTCCAACTACGAGGGTCCCACCGGGATCGTCGGCGTCTTCCAGGACGCCTGCACCCAGCTCGACATCCCCGCGGTGTCGTTCTGGGCGGCCGTTCCCCACTACGTCGCTCAGCCCCCGTGCCCGAAGGCCACGCTGGCGCTGCTCGGCCAGATCGAGGACCTGCTCGAGATCAGCATCCCGCTGGCCGACCTGCCCGAGGAGTCCCGGGCCTGGGAGCGCGGCGTCGACGAGCTCGCCGAGGAGGACGAGGAGATCGGCGACTACGTCCGGGCCCTCGAGGAGACCCGCGACACCGCAGACCTCCCCGAGGCCAGCGGCGAGGCGATCGCGCGCGAGTTCGAGCGCTACCTCAAGCGCCGCGACGGCGAGGACGACTAGAGCAGGATTCCCAGGCGGGCATCGAGCAGGGCTCGTACGGCGTCCGCGCCCGAGCCCTCGCCCTCACCGCCGGCCTCGGCGGCGAGCGCGTCGACCAGGGTCACGGCCACGGGGGCGTTGAGGTCCTCGGCCAGGGCCTCGCGGACGGCGGTGACGAGTGCGGCGGCCTGCGCGTGGGTGGTCCGCCCCAGGGCCTCGCGCCAGGTGTCGAGGCGGGCCTGCGCGGTCTCGCGCTCGGCGTCGGTCCACTCCCAGTCGTCGCGGTAGTGGTGCGCCAGCAGCGCCAGCCGGATCACCATCGGGTCGACGCCGTCCTCGCGGAGCGTGGAGACCAGGACCAGGTTGCCCTTGGACTTCGACATCTTCTCGCCCTCGAAGCCGACCATGCCGGCGTGCACGTAGTGGTGGGCGAAGGTCAGGTCCTCGAACGCCGCCTGTGCCTCGGCGGCGCTCATCTCGTGGTGCGGGAACACCAGGTCCGAGCCGCCGCCCTGGACGTCGAAGCTCTCGCCCAGGTTGGACAGCGCGATCGCGGCGCACTCGATGTGCCAGCCCGGGCGGCCGGTGCCGAGGTCGCTGTCCCAGGACGGCTCGCCGGGGCGGGCGGCCTGCCACAGCAGGCAGTCCAGCGGGTCCTTCTTGCCGGGACGGTCCGGGTCGCCGCCACGCTCGGCGAAGACGGCACGCATCTGCTCGTCGTCGAGGCCGGAGACCTCGCCGAAACGGGGGTCGTTGCGGACCGAGAAGTAGAGGTCGCCGTCGACCTCGTAGACCGCACCGCGATCACGCAGCTGCTGGACGAGCTCGACGACGAGCGGGATCGACTCGACGGCACCGACGTAGGCGGCCGGGGCCAGCACCCGCAGCGCCTCCATGTCCGTGCGGAACAGCTCGGTCTGGTCCTCGGCGAGCTGCGCCCAGTCGACGCCGGTGGCGGTCGCGCGCTCGAGCAGCGGGTCGTCCACGTCGGTGACGTTCTGGACGTAGCGGACGCCGTGGCCCGCGTCGCGCCAGGCGCGGTTCAGCAGGTCGAACGCGAGGTAGGTGTTGGCGTGCCCGAGGTGCGTGGCGTCGTAGGGCGTGATGCCGCAGACGTACATCCGCGCCTCGCCGTCGGGAGCAGTCTCGCGGACGCTGCGGGCCGCGCTGTCGTAGACGCTGACGGCCGGCCCGGGCCCGAATTCTTCGAGCAGGGGCACGTCGGGACTCGTCCAGGAACGCATGGCAAAAGCCTATCGTTCCGGTTCAGAAGGCCGGCCACGGGATGGCGGGCCACTGGCCCGACGGATGCGGCATCCGCGGGCGGCGCAGCAGCCGGTCGACGCGCGCCGCCAGGGCGTCGAGCTCGTCGCGGGCGAGCAGGTCCGTGAGCCTCGCCACGAGGTCGCCGTCCGGCCGCGCGAGGTCGCCCGCGAGCGCGGTGAGGCTGGTCACCTCCTCGGCGCGCAGCGGCTCCCCGGCCCACCCCCACAGCACCGTCCGGAGCTTGTCGTCGACGTGGAACGAGACGCCGTGGTCGACACCGTGCCGGTGCCCGTCGGTCATCGCGAGCACGTGCCCGCCCTTCCGGTCGGCGTTGTTGACGACGATGTCGAAGACCGCCATCCGGCGCAGCGCCGGGCTGTCCTCGTGCACCAGCGAGACGGGGTCGTCGTCGCCGTCGAGGGCGTCGAGCACGTGCCGGAAGCCGGCCGGGAGCGCGCCCCAGGGCACCAGGTCGACCGCGGCCTGCCCCGGGTCGGGCTCACGCCACGCCTGCACCATCCCGGAGCCGGCAGGGCCGTCGCGCAGCACGGTCGGCGGCACGACCTCCCAGCCGAGCGCCTCGGAGACGACGTACGCCGCCACCTCGCGCCGGGCCAGGGTGCCGTCGGGGAAGTCCCACAGCGGCCGCTCCCCCGCGACCGGCTTGTAGACGCACTCGAGGGTGGTCTCCCCGCAGGTGACGGTGCCGAAGAAGGTCGCGTTGGACGCGGGCATGATCCGACCCTGGAGGTCGATCTCGCCCTGGAGCAGGACGGCGCTCTCGTCCACGTCAGGCTCGCTCAGTCGGGCTCGACCGCGGTCCGGCGGAAGCCGTTCGCGCGCGGGCACAGGTGGCCCGACGGGTCGAGAGGACCACCGCAGAACGGGCACGGCGCCCGACCGGCGCCGACGACGGCCTGGGCGCGCTTGCTGAACGCACGGGCCAGCCCGGCGGGCAGCCGGACCAGCAGCATCTCCTCGGGCTCCGGCTCGTCGATCTCCTCCTCCGGCGTACCCGGCTCGACGACGCCCTCCTCGGTGTAGGGGAACACCTCGACGACCAGGCGCTGGTCGTCGGCGTCCCACGACAGCGTCATGGTGCCGGCGCGGAACTCCTCCACGATCGGCTGCTCGAGCGGGTCGCTGTCCTCGAGCCCCGCCGGCGGCAGCGCCGGGATCACCGGGTCGCCCTCGGCCTCGCGGAGCAGCTCGTCGAGAAGCTCCTCGATGCGCTCGGCGAGCACGGCGACCTGCTGCTTCTCGAGCGCGACGCTCGTGACGCGGGCACCGGTGCGGGCCTGCAGGAAGAAGGTCCGCTGCCCGGGCGGGCCTACGGTGCCGGCGACGAAGCGCTCGGGCGGGTCGAATCTGTGGATGACCGTGGGCATGGGCCGAGCCTATGCGGATCCCGCGCCGCCACCCACCGCGGCGTCGCTGCTGGACGGGGCGGCCTTCTTCCGCCGGCTGCGCCTGGCCGGCGGCTTGAGGTGCCCGAGGTCGCCCACCGAGGAGTTCACGGTGAGCACGAACGGGCGCAGCGGCGTGTAGCGGACCACCGAGAGCGAGGCCGGGTCGACGACGATCCGCTGGAACGCGTCGAGGTGCATGCCGAGCGCGTCGGCGAGGATCGCCTTGATCACGTCGCCGTGGCTGACGGCCACCCAGACCGCGTCGGGGCCGTGCTCCGCGCTGACCCGGGCGTCCCAGCGCCGTACGGCGTCGATGCCGCGCTGCGCCATGGTCACCATCGACTCGCCCTCGGGGAAGGTGACCGCCGACGGGTGCGCCTGGACGGTCTTCCAGAGGTCCTCCTTGGCGAGGGTGGCGAGCTCACGGCCCGTCCAGGCGCCGTAGTCGCACTCGACCAGGCCGCGCTCCGTGGCCGGGGTGACCTTCTCGAGCTGCGCGGAGGCGATCGCGCGCGCGGTCTCGCGGCACCGCTCCAGCGGGCTGGTCACGACCGCGGCCAGCGGCAGCGTGGCCAGCCGCTCCCCGGCCGCCTTCGCCTGGCCCACGCCGTGCTCGTCGAGGTGGACGCCCTTGCTCCGGCCCGCCAGCACGCCGGACGCGTTGGCCGTCGTCCGTCCGTGCCGGGCCAGGATCACCGTTGCCATGCTGCCGACCCTAGTGGCCGTAGCCTGAGCGACATGATCGTCGACAGCGCGCTGTACCGCGGCGGGGTCCGGGTCCCCGTCGACTGCGAGAAGCAGGACCTCGGCCGGATCCGCACGGAGACCGATGACGGCGACTTCGTCTGGGTCGGCCTGCACGACCCCGGCGAGGGCGAGCTCGACGCGGTCGCCGAGGCGTTCTCGCTGCACCCGCTGGCCGTCGAGGACGCCCTGCACGCCCACCAGCGGCCCAAGCTCGAGCGCTACGACGACGGTGTCTTCCTGGTGCTCAAGACGCTCTGGTACGTCGAGGAGGAGGACGCCGTCGAGACCGGTGAGATCAACCTGTTCGTCGGCCACGACTACGTCGTCAGCGTCCGGCACGGCAAGGGCACCGACCTGCACGGCGCCCGGCTGGCGCTCGAGGACCAGGAGCAGGTGCTGGGGCACGGCCCGTCCGCGGTCGTCTACGCGGTCTGCGACGCGGTGGTCGACGCCTACGAGGAGGTCGCCCGTCAGCTCGAGATCGACGTCGACGAGGTGGAGGCCTCGGTGTTCAGCCCCGAGCGCACCCAGGACTCCCAGCGCATCTACGTCCTCAAGCGCGAGCTCGCGGAGGTACGGCGGGCGGTGATCCCGCTGCGCGAGCCGATGCAGCGCTTCGCCACCGGCACGGTGCCCACCGTCTCCGGCGAGGCGGCGCCGTTCTTCCGCGACGTGGCCGACCACCTGGCCCGGGTCAACGAGACGATGGAGACCCTGGACCAGCTGCTGTCAACGGCGTTCGACGCCCACCTCGCGCGCATCCAGGTCCAGCAGAACGAGGACATGCGCAAGATCTCCGCGTGGGTGGCGATCGCCGCCGTCAGCACGCTGGTCGCGGGCGTCTACGGCATGAACTTCGACCACATGCCCGAGCTGCGCTGGCACTACGGCTACGCCTACGCGCTCGGGCTGATGGCGGTCTCGTCCCTGGGGCTCTACCGGTTCTTCAAGAAGTCCGGCTGGCTGTGACCGGTCAGGTGGCGCTCATCGCGCCGCTGGCCAGCACCCCGATCAGCACCACGCCGAGCAGCACCCGGTAGGGCACGAACTTGCCGATCGAGTGGTGGGAGACGAACTTCAGCAGCCACGCGACGGAGGCGTAGGCGACCACGAACGCGACCAGGGTGCCGACGATCGTCTGGCCCAGGCCGATGTCGCCGCCCAGGGCGTCCTTGAGCTCGAACAGGCCCGCCGCGACGAGCGCCGGGATCGAGAGGAAGAACGACAGCCGGGTGGCCGCGACGCGGTCCAGGCCGCGGAGCAGGCCGGTGGAGATGGTGGCGCCCGAGCGGGACACGCCCGGCACCAGCGCGACGCACTGCAGCAGCCCGACGACCACCGCGTCGGTCAACGTGAGCCGCTTCTCGCCGCGGTCCTGGCGGCCCTGCCGCTCCGCGAAGAGCATCACCGCGCTCCACAGGATCAGCGCGGCCGCGACGACCCACAGGGAGCGCAGCGAACCGGTGATGAAGTCCTTGGCGAGCAGGCCTACGATCCCGATCGGGATGGAGCCGACGATGACGTACCAGCCCATCCGGTGGTCGAACGTGCCCCGGTGCTCGGCCTTGACCAGGCCGAGGGTCCAGAACTTGGCGATCCGCCAGATGTCGCCCCAGAAGTAGACCAGCACGGCCGCGATGGCGCCCATCTGGATGACCGCGGTGTAGGCGGTCACGGCGGGGTCGTCGACCTGCATGCCGAGCAGCTTCTCGGCGATCGTCAGGTGGCCCGTACTGGACACGGGGAGGAACTCGGTGAGGCCCTCGACGATGCCGAGGATCACCGCCTCGAGGTAGTTCATGCAGGCTCTTTCGACGCGGGTGGGCGAGATCGACGCACACCCTACGCAGGTCGTCTGACGGCAGCATGAACGAGGTGTGAGCGATCCCGCTTCCCTCGTACGGCGGGGCGCGGGCGTGCGCGGGGGCAGGAGTGGATAGGTTTCCGCCCATGCAGCAGCGTTACCTCGGCCGCACCGGCCTGAAGGTCTCCCGGCTCGGACTCGGCACGCTCACCTGGGGCCGCGACACAGACGAGCACGAGGCCCGCGACCAGCTGGTCGCGTTCACCGAGGCGGGCGGCACCCTCGTGGACACCGCGGCCGGCTACGGCGAGGGCGCCTCCGAGGAGCTGCTCGGCGCGCTGATCGGCGACGTGGTGCACCGCGACGACCTGGTGGTCGCCACCAAGGCCGGGATCAGCCGGGCCCGCGGGCACCGGGAGACCAACGCCTCCCGCGGCTACCTGATCTCCCAGCTCGACGCCTCACTGCGCCGGCTGCGGCTGGACCACGTCGACCTGTGGCAGGTGCACACCTGGGTCGAGGACACCCCGCTCGAGGAGACCCTGTCCGCGCTGGACTACGCGGTGACCACGGGCCGGGCCTCCTACGTCGGGATCTCGAACTACGCTGGCTGGCAGAGCGCGCAGGCCGCCACCTGGCAGCGGGCCGTGCCCGGCCGGGCGGCGCTGGCCTCCAACCAGGTGGAGTACTCCCTGCTCAACCGCAAGGTCGAGGCCGAGGTGCTGCCGGCCGCCGAGGCGCTCGGCCTGGGCGTGCTGCCCTGGTCGCCGCTGGGGCGCGGGGTGCTGACCGGGAAGTACCGCACCGGCACGCCCGCCGACTCCCGCGCCGCGTCGCCGCACTTCGCCAACTTCGTCGGCGCCTACCTCTCCGACCGGCACGCCCGCGTCGTGGAGGCGGTGGCCCGCGCCGCCGAGGGGCTGGACTGGTCGCCGCTCGAGGTGGCGCTGACCTGGGTCCGGGACCGGCCCGGGGTGACCGCGCCGATCGTCGGCGCGCGCACCGCCGCGCAGCTGCGCGGGTCGCTGACCGTCGAGGAGTGCGAGCTGCCCGCGCAGATCGTCGCCGCCCTCGACGACGTGTCCGCCGAGCCTGCCTGACGCACCCGGCGGTTCCCGGCACAGGACTTGATCCTGCATGTCACCATGAGGGGCATGTCCCGCCCACCGCTGCACACCACCTCGCGGAGCGGTGCGCAGCGGCCCGGGGTGGAGTTCGAGTTCGAGCGACTGACGATCTCCCGTGAGCTCTCCCGCAACGCGGTGACCCGGATGCTCGTCGACCTCGCCGAGCACGGCGGCTGGGAGCTGGACCGGCTCCGGCTGTTCCCCGACGGCACCCGCAAGGTCGTGCTGCGGCGCAAGATCATCCGGCAGTCGCGGCCGTCGTACTCCCTGCGCTGACGGCCGGGTTCAGGCGCGGTCCAGGAACCGGTCGAAGACCCGCGCGCCGAACTCCAGGGAGTCGGTGGGGACCCGCTCGTCGACGCCGTGGAACAGCGCGGTGAAGTCCAGGTCGGCGGGCAGCCGCAGCGGGGCGAACCCGAAGCAGCGCACGCCCAGCTTGTCCCAGTGCTTGGCGTCGGTGCCGCCGCTCATCAGGTACGGCGCCACGACCGCGTCGGGGTCCTCGGCGAGCAGCGAGGCGGTCATCGCGTCGACGAGGTCGCCGTCGAAGGTGGTCTCCAGGCCGGACTGCTTGGACTCGAAGTCGATGGTGACGCCGTCGCCCACCAGCTCGGACAGGGTCGTGAAGAACTCGTCGTCGTAGCCGGGCAGGAAGCGCCCGTCGACGGTGGCGTGCGCGTCGCCGGGCACCACGTTGGTCTTGTAGCCGGCCTGCAGCATCGTCGGGTTCGTGGTGTGCCGGATGACCGCGCCGAGCATCCGGGCCGCGGGGCCGAACTCCTCGACCAGCGCAGGGGCGTTCTCGGGGGTGGCCTCCACGCCGGCGAGCTCGCCGACCGCGGACAGCAGCACCTGCATCGACGGGGTGAGCCGGACCGGCCACTCGTGGCGCCCGATGCGGGCGACCGCCTCCGCGAGCCGGGTGACCGCGTTGTCCGGGTGCACCATCGAGCCGTGACCGGCGTTGCCGGTCGCGGTCAGCCGCATCCAGGCCATCCCCTTCTCGGCGGCCTCGACCAGGTAGAACCGCTTGCCCCGCACGGTCGCGCTGAAGCCGCCCACCTCGCCGACTCCCTCGGTGCAGCCCTCGAGCAGCTCGGGCCGGTCGAGCACGATCCTCTCGGCGCCGCGGTGGCCGCCGGCCTCCTCGTCGGCGGTGAAGCACAGCACCGTCGGTCGCTCGGGGGCGCGGCCGGCGCGGGCCCGGGCGCGCACCACGGAGAGCAGCATCGCGTCGAAGTCCTTCATGTCGACGGCGCCGCGGCCCCACAGGTAGCCGTCCTGCACCTCGCCGGAGAACGGGTGCACCGTCCAGTCGTCGGCGTTGGCGGGTACGACGTCCAGGTGGCCGTGCAGGAGCAGCGCTCCCTCGTCCTTGCGGGCCCCGTGACCGCCCCAGCGCGCCACGACGTTGGTGCGACCGGGCTCGCCCTCGTAGAGCTCCGCCTCGATGCCCACCTCGTCGAGCAGGGCCGCGACGTGCTCGGCGGCCTTGCGCTCCCCCGGGCCCGACCCGTCCCCGTAGTTGGTGGTGTCCATCCGGATCAGGTCACGGCAGATGTCCACGACCTCCGCGGCCGGGTCGTAGGGTTGCTGGTCCTCGGGCTGCTGATCCTGGGCGCGCGTGGTCATGGTGCCATCCTGTCAGGGCCCGCGCAGGGCACAACCGGGCTCTCGTCCCGATCCGGCCCCGCCGGTCTGCACCGGCCTCAAGAACGGTCCGGTACGCGCCGAGAACACCCCTATGCGCCGTACGTCACGAATGCTGGCTGCCGTCCTGCTCGCGGCACCGCTGGCGGCCGCCGGCGCACCGCTCGCCGCCGTGCCCGCCCAGGCCGCCGCCTCGCTCTACCGGCTCTCGACGGCCGTCGACCCCGACGGGGTCGTGCACGTGACGCGCTGGGGGCACTGCCGGACCGTGCACTTCCGGGTCAACGTGTCGCTGCTGCCCGAGGCCCGACGCGACGCCGGCGTGACGATGGTGCGCGCCGCCACCGCGCGCCTGACGAAGGCCAGCGGGATCCCGTTCGCCTACGACGGCCGCACCACCCGGATGCCCAAGCCGGGCAACATCGGCGGGGAGAAGACCGGAATCGTGATCGCGTGGACCGACGCCGCGCACACGCCCTACCTGACCACCACCGGTCCGCTCGGCGTCGGCGGCGTGCACTGGGTGATGTCGACGAGCGGCAGCGGCTGGAAGGTCACGGTCACCCACGGCTTCGTGGTGCTCAACTGGCCGCTGGCGAAGGGGCTGCCCGGCACGCTGCTCGCCCAGGGGCCGTCCCGGCCACTGCTGATCTCGCACGAGCTCGGGCACGCCGTCGGCCTCGAGCACGCCGGCGACGACGGGCAGGTCATGTTCGCCACGATGACGCCGACCACCCCCGGCCACTACGCCGCCGGCGACCTGGCCGGGCTGGCACGGGTCGGCAACCCGAAGGGCTGCTGACCCGCCGCCCACCGATCGGTCAGCGCCGGGCCGCGACCGCACCCTCCCGGTGCAGCATCTCGGTCACGTCGTCGGCCGGCATCGGCCGCGCGAACAGGAAGCCCTGGCACAGGTCGCAGCCGAGCTGGCGCAGCTTCTCGGCCTGGCTGTTGGTCTCCACGCCCTCCGCGAGCACCGGGATGTCGAGCGCGTGCCCGAGCGAGATGATGCTGCGTCCGACCACGGCGTCCGGCCCCGGCAGGTCGATCGCCGCGGTGAAGCTCCGGTCGAGCTTGAGCTGGTCGAACCGGATCCGGGTCAGCTGGGTCATCGAGGAGTAGCCGGTGCCGAAGTCGTCGAGGGCGAACCGGACCCCGTGCCGGCGCAGGTCCTCCACGATCGGGATGGTGATCTCCGGGTCGCGCAGCGCGGCGGTCTCCGTGAGCTCCAGCATCAGCTGGCGTGGCGACAGCCCGGTCTCGGCGAGCACCGCGAGCACGTCCTCGGCGAACCCGGTGCGCAGCTGCAGCACCGACACGTTGACCGCGACGCTGAGGTCGGTGAAGCCGAGGTCGGCCCACGCGCGCATCTGCACGCAGGCCTTGCGCATCAGCTGGGCACCCAGCCGGCGGATCAGCCCGCTCTGCTCGGCCAGGCCGATGAAGACGGGCGGGGGTACAGCGCCGTGGCGCGGGTGGTGCCAGCGGGCGAGCGCCTCGAAGCCGCCCAGCTCCCCCGTCGCGAGGTGGTACTCCGGCTGGTAGTAGAGCTCGATCTCGTCGCGCTCGACCGCGGCGCGCAGGTCCATCTCGAGCTCGAGCCGGTCCATGGCGTCCTGGCTGGCCGCCGGGCCGAGCAGCTCGACCCGGTTGCCCCCGGACTCGCGGGCCTGACGCAGCGCCGCGTTGGCCGCGGCGAACAGCTGGGGCCCGCCGGTGCCGTCGTCCACGGCGACGCCCACCGACACGGTCCAGGTCCCCGAGATGGCGCGCCGGGCCGTCTCGGCGAGGTGCAGCATCCGGAACGAGTCCGGAAGGTTGGCGACCAGCGCGCCGAAGCGCACCCCGCCCAGGTAGGCCACGAAGATGTCGCGCTGGGCGTCGACGCCGGGAGGGGCGGAGGCGAACGTCTCCCGCAGGTGGCGCGCCACCTCGACGAGCATCTCCCGCTCCGCCTGCGCCCCCAGCGAGGCCTGGGCGAGCTCGGGACGGTCCAGCTGGAGGACCAGCAGCCCCACGTTGCCGTGCGGCCCGTTGAGGACGCCGGCGGCCCGGTCCAGGAACGCCGCGGAGTTGGGCAGCCCGGTCAGCGGGTCGTGCTCGGTGAGCCCGCCGAGGGCGTGCGCGGTGCTCACCGATCCGGCCGCGCGGCCGTGCTCGTCGAGGACCGGCGAGGCCTGGAGCATCACCGGGACCCGGGTACCGTCCCCGCGCTCGACGAACACGTCGAAGGCGTCGCCGCTGCTCAGCGGTCGCAGCGCCTCGACCACCTGGTGGTGCGGCAGACGCTCGACCGGGATCACCCGGCCGTCGCCGTCGACGAAGCGGACCACCTCGTCGAGGCCGCGGCCCCGGAGGTCGTCGGCCTCGACGTGCAGGGTGTGCGTGCTGGCGTTGCTGGCGTGCGTGACCAGGCCGTCCGGGCCGGTCACGAACAGCGCCACCGGCACCGCCTCGACGACGGCGCGCAGCCGCTGCCGCTCCAGCTCCAGGCTCTGCAGCTGGCGCTCGAGGACGCTGTGCGCCTGCTCGAGCTCGGCCTCGCGGGTCTGCACGGCCCGCGAGGTGACCACGAGCTCCTCGAAGGTCGAGATCAGCAGGTCCAGGATCTGCTGGCGGTCCGCGGTGATGTCGAACTCGCGGTCCAGGAAGGACAGCTGCACTCCGACCTGCAGCCGGCCGCTCTTGCGCAGCTCCCGGTTGTGTACGGCGGCCCGCAACCGGGTCATCAGCTGGTCGTTGTCGTAGGGCTTGCGGATGAAGTTGTCGGCACCTGACTCGAGCCCGTTGACCACCTCGAGCGGGTCGGTCAGCGAGGTGAGCAGCAGCACGGGGATCTCCCGCAGCCGCGGGTCGTCCTTGACGTGGCGGCACAGGTCGTACCCGGTCATCCCCGGCATCACCACGTCGCTGGCGATCACGTCGTAGACCGGGTCCTGCTCCAGCAGCCGCACGGCCTCGGCGCCGCTGGCCGCGAGCGTGACGTCGAACCCGGCGGCCTCGAGGTCGGCGCACAGCCGGGCTGCCTGGGTCGGGCTGTCCTCGACAGCAAGTACGTGGACCATCTTCAGCTCCTCACGTAGTCGGTGATGGCGGTGGCGATCTGTTGAACGGTGCCGACGCAGTCGGCGAGTCCGGCCTCGGCCACCATGCGGGGCATCCCCCACACGGCCGAGGTCTGTTCGTCCTGGGCGAGCACGCGCCCGCCGGCGGCCCGGACCGCCCGTGCGCCCTCGAGCCCGTCCTGGCCCATGCCCGTGAGCACGACCGCCGTGGTGGCCGGTCCCACCGAGCGGGCGAGCGAGCTGAACAGCACGGACGCCGACGGGCGGAACCCGGCGACGGGAGCGGCCGAGGTCAGCCGGGCCACGTGCCCGACCCCCACCTCGAGATGGCGGTCGTCGGGCGCCAGGTAGACGTGGCCCGGCTGCAGGATCTGGCCGGACTCGGCCTGCCGGACGTGGAAGGGGACCTCGGCCCGCAGCCACTCGACCAGCCCGGGCAGGAACCCGGTGACGATGTGCTGGACCACGACGACGGGTGCGCCCAGGTTGCTGGGCAGGTGCTGGAGCAGGTCGCACAGCGCCGGGGGCCCTCCCGTGGAGGCGGCGATCGCGACGACCGGCATCACCTCGGCACCGCGGGGTTCCGCGGGCGGTCGGGTGGTCCCGACACGGCGCCGTACCACCTTCACCTCGGCCAGCGCCTTCACCATCGAGGTGAGCCGCTCGGCCGACTGGACGTGCCCGGACAGCCCTGGCCCCACGGGCTTCTGGAGCAGGGTCAGCGCGCCGCAGCGGACCGCGCTGAGACCGGCCTCGATGTCGCTGGGCGCGGTGCCGGCCGTGATCATGATGATCGGGGTCGGGGTGTCGCGCATGATCTTCTTGGTGGCCTCGAGCCCGTCGAGCAGGGGCATGTGCACGTCCATCAGCACCAGGGCCGGACGCAGCCGCTCGGTGAGCTCGACGGCCTGCATCCCGTCGCTGGCCTCGCCGACGACGGTGATGCCGGGGTCCTGGTCGCACAGGCTGACCAGCAGCCGGCGCGAGGTCGAGGAGTCGTCCGCGACCACGACCCGGACCGGGGCGGGGGCGAGGTGAGCGCTCACAGCAGCCGGTCCAGGGTCGCCAGCAGGTCCTCGCGGCTGAGGCCCGCCTTGGTGATGTAGGCGTCCGCGCCGGCGTCCAGCCCCGCCTGCCGGTCGGCCTGGCTGTGCAGCGTGGTCACCAGCACGAACGGCAGCATCGCGTGGCGTCCGGAGCCGCGGACCGCGCGGCACAGCGCGATCCCGTCCATGCGCGGCATGTTCACGTCGGACACGACGGCGTCCACCTCGGCGGTGGCCAGCAGCTGCCAGGCCTGCTCCCCGTCGACCGCCACGGTCACCGTGTAGCCCGCCGACTCGAGCATCGCCCGCTCGAGCTCCCGGGTCGTGACCGAGTCCTCGACGAGCAGCACGTGACGGGCCCGGCGGGCGTCGCCGTCCTGGCTGCCCACGGCCGAGCGCTCCGCGAGCGCCGACCGCACGCACGTGGACGGGTTGAGCACCAGCGCGAAGTCGCCGTTCTCCAGCTGGGCGGTGCCGAGCATCACCGTCAGGCCGAACAGCCGTCGCGGTGCGGACCGGAGCACGATCTCGCGCTCGGAGACGATCTCGTCGACCACCAGCACGACGGTCCCGTCGGCGCTGCTCAGTGCCACGCCGCTGCGGTGCCCGTGCGCCGGCGCGCCGGTCGCGTCCCAGCCGAGCAGGTCCGCCAGCGGGGCCATCGGGATCGCTTCGCCGTCGAGCCGTACGACGTCCTGACCGTCGAGGCGGGTGCCGCCCGTGAGCACGGGGACCACCTGCCGCACCCCGGCGGACGGCAGCGCCACCACCTCCCCCGCGGTGCGCAGCAGCAGCACCCGCATCGTCGACAGCGACAGCGGCACCGTCATCGTGACCGTGGTCCCGGCGCCAGCCCGGGACGTCAGGCGCACGGTGCCGCCCATCGACTCCAGCGACGCCTGGACCGCGTCGAGACCGACACCCCGCCCGGAGACGTCGGTGACCCGGTCCGCGGTCGACAGACCGGGGGCGAAGACGGCGTCGTGCACCGCGAGCGCTCCGCCGTCGACGGCCACCAGGCCACGGTCCTGCGCGGCCCGCCGTACCTTCCCCTCGTCGAGCCCGCGTCCGTCGTCCTCGACCACGACCTCGATGCCACCGTTGCGCAGGGTGGCCGCGACGCGGACCTCCCCCGCGGCCGGCTTCCCGGAAGCGGTGCGCACGTGCGGCTGCTCGAGCCCGTGGTCGACGGCGTTGCGGACCACGTGTCCCAGCGCGTCGCGCAGACCGGTCACCAGGTCCTTGTCGACCTCGACGTCGGCGCAGTCGACGACCAGTCGGACCTCCTTGCCGAGCGTGGTGGCCAGCGAGCGGACCGTGCGGCCGAGGCCTGAGGTGGTCTCGGTGAACGGGACCAGCCGCGCGCTGCGTGCCGCCTCGGCGAAGCCCGACGCGCGGATCCGCAGCTCCTGCTGGTGGCTGGTGACCACACGCAGCAGCCGGTCGAGCTCGCGGCCGCTCTCGCGCAGCTCGGTCTCGGCGACCTCGAGCACCTCGGCGACCCGCTCCCGGTCCGCTCGGTGGCTCAACGACCGCAGCAGCGTGCCCCGTTCCCGGCGGAAGGCGGCCTCGCGGTGCTGGAGGCGCGAGCCGGTCTCGCTGAGTTCACCGACCAGCGCCTCGGCGCCATAGCTCGCGGTGATCAGCTCGCCTGCCTGGGCCATCAGTGCGTCGACCTTGTGGCCGGCCAGCCGCAGCCACCCGTCGGCCGGTGCGGAGGGCTCCTCGCTCCGGGCCACTACGGGCGACACGAGCGTGGCAGGGACGGCGGCGGGTTCCGGGGCCGCGAGGGCCTCCGAGGTCACGGCGCCGGGACCGGCGGCGCGGAACTCGGTCCCGGCCGCGGTGACGGCGTCGACCAGCCCGCCGAGCCGGGTCAGCGCCCCGCGGTCGAGGGGCACCCGGTCGTCGCGCACCTTGCCGAGCAGCTCCTCGAGCTGGTGGCAGGCGGCCGCGACGGCGTGCGCGCCGACGGCGAGCGCCGCACCCTTGAGGCTGTGGGCGTTGCGGAACAGCTCCGCCACCACGTCCGGGGGCGCCTCGGGCTGGGCCGCCGACAGCGCGTCCACACCCTGCTCGAGGCGCTCACCCTGGACCTCGACCTCGTCGAGGAAGAGGGCGCGCAGCCGGGCGCGGAGCGCCTCCCCGTCACCAGCCACGCTCACGCGCTCCCCACCAGGGTCTTCAGCTCCTGGGCCATGTCCGTCAGCTCCCGCGCGGTCTGCTCGGCCTGCCGCGCCGCGGCGACGTTCTGGTCCATCACCGCGTCCACGTTGCGCATCGCCTCGCTGATCTGAGCCGTCGCCGCGGCCTGCTGGCGCGACGAGCCGGCGATCTGCTCGGCGGCGAGCGCGGCCGAGGAGATCGTCTCCGCGAGCTGCTCGATGCTGCGACCGGCGTCCGCGATCAGCCCGGCTCCCGCCTCGGTGCTGCGGGTGCCTTCCTCGGTGGCGACGATCGCGGCCCCGGTGCCCTGCTCGATCTCCGCCAGGATCCGGCTGACGTCTCCGGTGGCGGCCTTCGACTGGTCGGCAAGGGTGCGCACCTCGCCGGCGACGACCGCGAACCCGCGACCGTGCTCGCCGGCGCGCGCGGCCTCGATGGCGGCGTTGAGCGCGAGCAGGTGCGTCTGGGCGGCGATCGCGTCGACGGTGCCGACGATGTCGCCGATGGCCTGGGCCCGCCGAGTGAGCTCGAGGATGCTCTGGGCCATCTCCGCGACCTGCTCGCGGATCTCGAGCATCCCGGTGTTGGACTCCAGCAGCACCCGTTGCCCCGCGTCGACCACCTGGACCGACTGCTGGGCCCGCTGGGCGACCGACTGGGCCCGCTCGACGGCCTGTTCCGCGGTCTGCACGAGCTCGTCGACGGTGGCGACCGTCTCCTGCACTGCCGCCGCCTGCTGGGTGGCGCCGGAGACCTGCTGGGTCACGCCCGCCAGGATCTCGGTGGCCGCGGAGTCGACCCGCTGCGCGAGCGCCGCGAGCTGGCGCGACGTGCGACGCGAGATCCACCAGGCCAGCGCGGAGGTCGCGACGAAGGTGAGCGCCACCAGCTCCCACAGCAGCCGGGTCGCGTCGGCCTGGTCGTGGTCGGACCGGGCGACGGCCGCACGGATCAGCGTCTCCTCACGGGTGACGATGTCCTGCAGTGACGTGTGGACCTGCTCGTAGTAGGGGAACAGACTCGCCTGGACGGGTCCGGCGACCGCGTCCGCACTGCCCGCGGCCTTGCGCTTCGCGACGATCCTCGCGAACCCGGCGTTCCAGTCCCGGTTGCCGGTGATCACCAGGTCGACCGCGCGCCGTACCACCGGGTCCGGCTGCCGCCGTACCTTCTCCAAGAGCGCCGTGAAGGGTTCCTCCTGCTGCGCGAGGTCGGTCAGCAGGGACGGGTCGCCCGTGATCACGTAGCCGCGACCGGTGACCACCTTGGTGGCGAACAGCGCGTCCAGCTTCTGTGCCTCGACAGCCGCGGGCGAGGTGTTCTGGATGACGCCGTCCTTGGCGTCGCCGACCGAGCGCAGCGACAGCGAGCCGATCAGGGCCGTGAGCAGCAGACCGAGCAGGCAGGCGGCGAAGCCCGCCCCCACCCGGCGGCTGATGGTCATGTTGGGCATGGCGCTCCTGGCGTTGACGGGAGGGTGAGGCGAGGGTCGGCGAGCAGAAGGTCGGCGTCGAGCAGCACCGCACCTGCCGTGGTCACGGCACGTTCGAGGGCCGGTGCCTCGCCGGACGAGGGGGCGGCGTGCAGCGTGTCGGCGGGGACCTCGGTCACGGCGACGACCTCGTCGACGAGCAGCCCGACGGGCGGCGCGACGCCGTCGAGGACGACCACGAAGCCGCCACCGGGCTGGGGCGGCCGCCCGTCGAGCAGGGCACCGAGGTCCGCGACGGGCACCGCCTCGCCGAGCGAGTCGACCAGGCCGAGCAGGTGCCCACCGAGCAGCGGCAGCCGGCACATCGACGCGTGGCGCAGGATCCGCTGGACGCGACGCGTCTCCAGCGCCAGCAGCCGACCGGCCGCGGTGAAGGTGAGCAGCTCCAGCGTCGCAGGGCGGACGCCGTCCGGGTCGGGGGCCGCGGCGAGCTCGCGGGCGCGCCGCAGCAGGAGCTCCTCCGCAGCGTCGAGGGCGTTCAGCTGGGAAGTCATCGGGGCACCTCCGGGGCAAGTGCCAGGTGGCCGTTGCGCCGGGCCCGGCGGGCCCCGGCCTCGTCGCCGAGCATGCTCAGCGCCCGGGCGAGCGCGACGTGGGCCAGCGGCTGCTCCGGGTCGAGGTAGGCGGCCTGCCGGGCGGCGACTGCGGCCTCGGCGGCACGGCCGGCCTCCAGCAGCAGGACGGCCTGCACGCCACGGAGCTCCGGCGCGTCGGGCAGCTCGCTGACCGCGGCCTCGGCCGCCTGCAACGCCTCGGCGAGGCGGCCGTCGTCGGCCAGGGCCCGGACGAGCACGTGGTGGGCCACCCGCCGGGCGGCGCGGTCGGCGAGTGCGAGCCGGGCCAGCCGCTCGGCCTCGGCAGGCCGGGCGCGCAACAACGCCTCCTCTGCCTCGGCGAGACCCGCCGCATGCACGTCGGTACGGCGCTCGCGCACCACCGCGGGACGCGGAGCCACCGGCTGACGGGCCCGGCGGACCGCCGGGGCCGGCTCCGTCTCCGCGGCGGGCGAGGGCGTCGGAGTCGGGGTCGTGCGCACCGGCGCGGCTTCCCGAGCCTCGACGCGGCGGTAGGCCACGCCGTGGTCGGTGACGACGGCCTCGAGCCCCGGCACGTCGGGGAGCGGGTCGGACACCCCGGTGAGCAGCCACCCACCGACCCGCAGGGCGGCGGCGCACCGCTGGATCGCGCGCTGGGCGGCCGCGGGCGTCAGGTAGATCAGCACGTTGCGGCACAGCACCAGGTCGAACGGCGCACCGGGCGGCGGGCTCGGGTCGAGGAGGTTGTGCACCCGCAGGCTCACTGGCGCCCGGAACCGCGGGCGGACCTCGTATCCCCCGGCCGTGCACGTGAAGCCGGCTTCGACGGCCGCCTCGTCGACCCCCCGCAGCGACCAGGCGCTGTAGATCGCGCGCCGTGCGGTCGCGACGGCCTTCGGTGACAGGTCGGTGCCCAGGACCGTGAACCGTCCAGCGAACCCGGCCTCGGTGAGCAGCATCGCCAGCGTGTAAGGCTCCTCGCCGCCCGCGCAGCCGGCGCTCCAGACCCGGACCGGGTTCGCGCCCAGGGACGGCAGCACCTCGTCCCGGACCAGGTCGAGCGCTCGTCGCTCACGGAAGAAGAAGCTCTCCTGCACGGTGGCCAGGTCGCACAGCCCCGCGAACGCCTCCGGCTCCCCGGCCCGCAGCCGGACCAGCACGTCGCGTGCCGCCGGGCTGGCGAGCCGCCCGCCGTGCCGGGCGAGCGCCTCGCGCAGCCAGCGGCCCCGGGTGCCCTCGAAGCTCAGTCCGGCGCGCTCGGTCATCAACGTCTGCAGCTCGGCTGCAGCGTCGCGTGGCTCACGCATCGAGGCCTCCACGCCCGTGCTCTGCCAGGTCGTGGTCAGCCAGTGCCTGATCGAGCTGCAGTGCCTCGTCCGCGTCGAGGAAGGTACGTACGTCGTGCACGAGCAGCAGCCCGTCGGCGACCATGGCGGCCCCGAGCAGGTGCTCGGCGTGCGGCAGGTCACCGGCCAGCACCAGCCGGTCGGCGTCGAGGGAGCCGACCTCGGAGGCGTGGTCGACCCAGACCCCGACCGCGCGGGCCCCGACCCGGCAGACGACCACGTGGTCGTCGGCACAGGGCGCGCGCTCGGGCAGGTCGAGCCTGGCCCGCAGGTCGAGGACGGGGAGCGGGTTCCCTCGCAGGTTGACCACGCCGCGGACCACGTCGGGCCCCTTGGGAAGCGGCACCAGTGCCATCGCGGGCAGGATCTCGACGACGTCGCGCAACGGCAGCGCTACGCGCTGGTCCGCAACCATGGCGACCAGGACGAACGTGTCGGCTTCTCCAGCAACGTCCGTGTGCATGCCGACACCCCCTGTCAGCTCCCACAGACGGGGTCAGCCTCAGCAGCCCCCGCCTGCTCGGTCGTGACCGGCAGCTGTCCAAGGTTGCAACGGCCCACGTCCCGCACACAATGCTACGGGCGTCGACGAAGCCCGCGCGGCAAATCGCCGAGATCGGTGGTTGCACCTGCCCCGGCCGCCGGGACGCAGCCGTGCCCTTCTAGACGGGAAGTCGGTCCGCCCGCGCCGTGACGAGCTCCTCGGGCGCGGTGAGCCGCCAGGCCTCGAAGGTGAGCTCCGCCAGCTCGTCGCGCTCGATCCCCTCCAGCCGTACGACGACCCAACCGAAACCGCGCGCGGTGAACTGGACCTCGAAGGTCTCCGGGCGCTCGCCCACCAGGGCCAGCTGCTCCGCGATGGTCAGCTTCAGCCCCACCGTGCGGGTCGGCTCCCACAGGTAGCCGCAGGTCTGGCTGCGCACCGCGACCCGCCAGTAGCGGCCGTTGTCGTCGCGGGTCACCTCGGGCAGCTGGTCGGTCAGCTCGAAGAAGTCCGCGATCGTGCATCCGCTCACCCGGACATCCTGGCAGGCCCCAGGAAGCACAGAACCCGCAGGCCGGTGGCCTGCGGGTTCTGATGTGCCAATGGTGTCCGAGGGGGGACTTGAACCCCCACCCTCTATACGAGGACTAGCACCTCAAGCTAGCGCGTCTGCCTATTCCGCCACCCGGACGAGGTGTCGTGCTGCGCCAGAGGCAGTGCCCTGAACGCGAGCGAAACTGTAGCAAACACAGGGTCGAAACATTGAATCGGGCCAGTCCGCTGCCTCGCCGGCGCGTCGCACCGGCCGAAGGCGTGTTGGCCTGTTATCTCTCGTGCATGACGGACGTGACGGCGATGCTGGGACCGATCCTGGAGCGGGCGCTCGCGGCGGGCGAGGGAGTCAGTGCGAGTCGGGCCCGGCAGCTGCGTTGGGTGGTCGGCGAGCTGGCCGCGTTCACCGAGGCGACCGAGCCGCGGACCAGGCCCCGCTCCCCCCGCGGGCTGCTGGGCGCCGAGCACGTGACCGGCTACCTGCTGGCGGCCGACAGCGGGGCGCTGCGCCGGCGCGGCGAGGCCGACCGCCCCTCGCCGGACGCGACGCGCAGGGTGCGCCGTACCTGCCTGCGCCTGCTGGCCGAGGCCGCCGGGCTGCCCGACCCGGTCGGCGAGCAGGTGCCGCTGCCGGTGCAGAAGGAACGGGCCGAGGCCCTGCCGGCGCACCTCGCGCTGCGGCACTGGACCGGTCGCGCACTCCCCGTGGACGCCTCCCCCGCCGCCGTACGCTCCGCCGCGATGGCGACCCTGATCCACGAGGCCGGGATGCGCAGCGGCGAGCTGGCCGCGCTCGTGCCCGCCGACCTCGACCTGGTCGAAGGCACGGTGACCTACCAGCCGCGGCCGCCCGCCGGGAAGACGCTGCCGCCGCTGCGGACGGTGCACCTGAGCAGCGCGGCCGTCACCGTCCTCAAGCACTGGCTGAGCGTGCGCGCGGAGCTGACCGAGCTGACCCCGCGGGTGAAGACGCTGTGGGTGTCGCTGGCCGCCAACCACGACGGCTTCGGGGTACGGCGTCCAGCGGGCATGCCGCTGCAGCCGACCGGTCTCCGGCGTGCCCATGCCCGGGCGGTCACCCAGGTGAACGTGATGCTCGCGGGCACCCCGGGGTTCGCCCCGCTCCCCCGGGTGCCGGGCCGGCTGCGCCCGGTGGAGCTCGACGACGCGGGCGAGTAGTCCCGAGCCCTCAGGTACCGGCCCCTTGCTGCCGACCTACCTCGTGAGGTCGTGCCCGCGACCGTATCCCGTCGTGAGGAACTCCCCCATGCGTTTCACCCGCCCCCTGCTGTTCGCCGTCTGCACCGCCGCACTGGCCGCCGGCCCGGCCACCGGCCAGTCGCCGGTCGGTCACCCGCGGTTCCGGCACACCGACGTGGCCGCGTCGTTCTCGACGACCGCGGCCGCGACCTACCTGGTGCACGGCGAGGTGGACGGCGCCGACGACAGCCCGCTCGACGACGTCGAGGTGGAGGCCTGGGCACCCGGGGGCGACGAGCCGGCGGCGTCGGCACTGACCTACGGCGGCACCTACGACCTGTGGCTGCCCGCCGGGTCCTACGAGGTGCGCTTCCACGACCCCGACGGCCGCGCGCACGACGCCACCTACCCGGGCACCGTGACCCTGGCCGAGGATGCGCCGGAGACCACCGACCTCGACGTGGTGCACCTGACGCTGGGCACCGCCACCTGCACCACCGCGCCGGCACTGACCGGCGGCCACCGCGTCGGCCAGACCCTGCACGCGAGCACCGGCACCTGGCACCCCGGGAGCGGGCTGGCCTTCGGCTACACCTGGCGCGTCGGCGACACGGTCGTGGGCACCACCTCGAGCCTCACGCTCCAGCCGGCCTGGGTCGGCCGCACGGTCCGGGTGACCGTGGAGGCCGAGGGCGCATTCTGGAGCACCGGCACCGGGACCAGCGGCCGGGTCACCGTCGCCCCCGCACTCACCCACCTGGACGCCGCCGGGCCGGTCCGGGCCGTCCCGCGCGGCCACGCGTTCGGGCTGCGGGTCCGGCTCTCCGGCGGGGCCGACAGCGTCCCGTCGGGCCTGGTCGTCGCCACCGAGAACAGCCACCGGGTCGGCGCGACCACCCTCGCCCGTCCCGACGGCACCCTACGCGTGGGCGCGCTGCGCGTCGGCCGGCACACCCTGCGGGTCACCTGGTCCGGCACCCGCGCCGAGGCCCCGTCGTCGGACACCGTGACGGTCCGCGTGACCCGCTGACCCCGCCGGATAGGGTCGCAGGGTGAGCGACCCGACCGTGCAGCCGCCCTTCCGGGTCACCTTCGTGACCGGGGTCGTCCCGGACAAGTGGTCGCGGGTGTGGGCACAACGCTTCCCCGACACGCTCGACCTGGTCCCGGTCGACGAGGCCGACCAGTTGGCCGGGGTCCGTGACGGCAGCGCCGCGATGGCGTTCGTGCGGCTGCCCGTCGACCGCGAGGGCCTGCACCTGATCCCGTTGTACGACGAGCGGCCGGTGGTCGTGGTCGCCCAGGAGCACGCGGTCGCGGCCTTCGACGAGGTCGACGTCACCGACCTGGCCGACGAGCACCTGCTCCAGGACCCCGACGACGTGCCGGCCTGGCGCGACGTCGCCACCGAGGTCCGCGAGGGCACCCGCTACCCGGTGCCTGCGATGACGCTCAAGCAGGCGGTCGAGAGCGTCGCCGCGGACGCCGGCGTGGTGGTGCTGCCGATGTCGGTGGCCCGGATCCACCAGCGCAAGGACGTCGTCGCCGTCCCGGTCACCGGCGTCCCGGAGACCACGGTGGGCCTGGCCTGGCGTCGCGACCTCGAGGACCCGCGCACCGAGACGTTCGTGGGCGTCGTACGCGGGCGGAAGGAGAACAGCTCGCGCGGCGAGCCGACTCCCCCGGCCGCGCCGAAGAAGAAGGCGGCGCCCAAGCCGAAGCCCAAGCCCAAGGTCGGGGCGTCGGGACGGAAGCCCCTGCCCAAGCGGGCGCAGCAGCCCTCGCGACGGCGCGGCCGACGCTGACCAGACCGCCCGGCAAAATCCGGACGAATCCATGACAACGGGTCCGGATCGGAACCTAACGTCGAAACCAGGGTTCCTCGGGCGACATGGGAGGGCGCATGAGGACGACGACGCTCCGCACGACGGTGGCCACCGCTGCCACCGGTCTGCTCGGCGGGCTGCTGGTGCTGCTGATGATCCTTGGCGTGGCACCAGCAGCCACCGTCGAACGGCTCGCCTTCACGGCGCCGACCCCGGCGGAGCCGACGCGGTTCACGGCCCGGGTGCTGACCCTGGTCAACGAACGGCGCGCCGCCCACGACCTGCCCGCGCTGCGGACCGGGCCCTGCGTGACCGGTTTCGCAGACCGGTGGGCGGGGCACCTGGCAGCCACCGGCACGCTGGCGCACAGCGACCTCGGCACGCTACTGGGCCGCTGCGACGGCACCTACGCAGCCGAGAACCTGCTGCGGGTCCGCGCCGGTGCGACGCCGCGAGACCTGGTCCGGACCTGGATGGCGACCCCGTGCGACCGCGCCACGCTGCTCAGCGCGCGCCCGCGCGTGATCGGCCTCGGGCTCGCCTGGGACCCGGCCGGGCACCGCTGGGTCACGGTGCTCGACCTGCTGCACCACTAGGCCGGGGTCACCAACCGGTCGGCAGCGGCCGTCCCTCGTGGAAGCCGGCCGCGGACTGGATCCCGACGAGCGCGCGCTCGCGCAGCTCCTCGAGGTTGCGCGCCCCGGCGTAGGTGCACGCCGAGCGGACCCCGGCGCAGATCGCGTCGATGAGGTCCTCGACGCCGGGCCGGTCCTTCTCGAGGTACATCCGGCTCGAGGAGATGCCCTCCTCGTAGAGCCCCTTGCGGGCCCGGTCGAACGCGGTGTCGGTGCTGGTGCGGTTGGCGACCGCGCGGGCGCTCGCCATCCCGAACGACTCCTTGTAGGCACGGCCCTCGGCGTCGACGTGCAGGTCGCCGGGAGACTCGTGGGTGCCGGCGAACCAGGAGCCGATCATCACCGCGGACGCACCCGCGGCCAGCGCGAGCGCCACGTCGCGGGGGTAGCGCACCCCGCCGTCGGCCCACACGTGCTTGCCGAGCTCGCGGGCTGCTTCGGCGCACTCGAGGACGGCCGAGAACTGCGGACGCCCGACGCCGGTCATCATCCGGGTCGTGCACATCGCGCCGGGGCCGACCCCGACCTTCACGATGTCCGCACCGGCAGCGACCAGCTCGCGCACGCCCTCGGCCGAGACCACGTTGCCGGCTGCGACGGGCACCTGCGGGTCGATCGAGCGGACCGCCTTGAGCGCCTCGAGCATCCGGTCCTGGTGGCCGTGCGCCGTGTCCACGACGAGGGTGTCCGCACCGGCCTCGAGCAGGGCGGCCGCCTTGGCGGCCACGTCGCCGTTGACCCCGACGGCGGCCGCCACGAGCAGCCGGCCGTCGCGGTCCGTCGCCGGCGTGTAGAGCGTGGAGCGCAGGGCCGCCGTCCGGGTCAGCACACCGACCAGCCGGCCGTCCGCGTCCACGACCGGCGCCACCCGACGCCGCGCCTCGTCGAGCAGCTCGAACGCGCGTCGCGGGTCGACCGTGTCGGGCAGGGTCAGCGGATTCGCGCTCATCACCTGGTGCACCTGGGTGAACCGGTCCACCTCGGTGCAGTCGTCCGCGGTGACCACGCCCACCGGGCGCCCGTCCTCGACCACGAACGCGGCGCGGTGCGAGCGCTTGGGCAGCAGCGCGATCGCGTCCCCGACCGTCATGTGCGGGTCGAGCGTGATCGGGGTGTCGAAGACCAGGTGCCGTTGCTTGACCCACGACACCACCTCGCGCACCACCGGCAGCGGGATGTCCTGCGGGACGACGGTGACGCCGCCACGACGGGCGACGGTCTCGGCCATCCGCCGGCCCGCGACGGCGGTCATGTTCGCCACGACCAACGGGATCGTCGTACCCGTGCCGTCGGAGGTGGCCAGGTCGACGTCGTAGCGCGAGGCCACGTCGGAGCGACGCGGCACCATGAAGACGTCGTTGTAGGTGAGGTCGTACGGCGGCAGGGTCTGGTTCAGGAAGCGCACAAGACCACGATGTTACAGAGCCTTCAGCGCCGCCAGTGCCTCGTCGGCGTGCACGTCGAACTTGAGCTCGCTGGCGATCACCTTGCGGACCGTGCGGTCGGTGCCGATCACGAAGGTCGCGCGCTTGACCGGCGTGATCAGCCGACGCTTGACGCCGTACTCCCGGGCCACGTCGCCGGACTCGTCGGAGACCAGCGGGTAGTCGAAGTTGTGCTCGTCCGCGAACTGGCGCTGCTTCTCGACCGGGTCGGTGCTGATCCCGATCCGCTGCGCGCCGACCGCGGCGAACTCGGCGCCGAGGTCGCGGAAGTGGCAGGCCTCCGCGGTGCAGCCGCCGGTCATCGCGATCGGGTAGAAGAACAGCACGACGGGGCCGTCGAGGAGCAGCTCGGTGAGCCGGACCGGCTTGCCGTCCTGGTCGGGGAGCTCGAAGTCGGGCGCGGGCGAGCCTTCGGCAAGGGTCTTCATGGCGTCTCCTGGGGTGCGACGTTGCGGGCTTTCGTCACTGTTCGCAACGAAAGCGGCCCCGGATCGGTCACGCGGGGATCAGGTCACGCGCCTGCGCGGCGGCCGCGGGAAGAACCCGCTGGTGCGGGCCACGTAGTCGGCGTACCCAGGACGGCGCTCGGCCATCCCCTTCTCCAGGAGCGGCTTGCCGGTGCCGCGGGCCAGGAACCACGTCATCAGCACCGGCGAGAGGACCGTGAGCAGCCCCGGCAGCCCGGCGTCGGCGGCGAGCAGCCACAGCCCCCACCACACGCAGGCGTCGCCGAAGTAGTTCGGGTGCCGGGTGTAGCGCCACAGCCCGCTGTCGAGGACCTTGCCGCGGCTCGCCGGGTCGTTGCGGAACCGGGTCAGCTGCCAGTCACCGACCCCCTCGAAGAACAGCCCGACCGCCCAGACCACCACGCCCAGCCACGCCACCGGCCCGGGAGCACCGGTCTCGAACATCGCCACCTGGACCGGCAGCGAGACGAACCACATCACCACGCCCTGGGTCAGGAAGACCTTGCGCAAGGCGTAGAGGTGCTTGTTGCCGGTGGCCTTGGCCATCAGCTCCTCGTAGCGCGGGTCCTCCCCCGCCCCGCGCGAGCGCAGGCCGATGTGCACCGCCAGCCGCAGCCCCCACGCGGCCGTCAGCGCCGCGGCCAGCCAGCCGCGCGCGGACGCGTGCGCGACCGCCAGCGCGGTCACGGCGACCACGACGAAGCCGAACCCCCAGACCACGTCGACCACGACCTGCCGGCCCGTGGTGGCAGCGACCGCGAAGGTGGCGAGCATCAAGACGGCGACCGCGAGCAGCGTGACCGGCAGGGCCGCCCAGAAGTCACCCGCGGCGAACGGGCCTCCCATCAGAAGTCGCGCACCCTGGGCAGGCTGCTGCGGCCGTCCGGGGTGGGCCTGACCATCAGGATCTGGTCGACCCCCATCCGGCCCTCCTCGAACGCCAGCGCGCCGCCGACCAGGTAGAGCCGCCAGACCCGCGCGACCTCCTCGCCGACCATGCTGACCACGGTGTCCCAGTTGGACTCGAAGGTGGCGTACCACGCGTCGACGGTCCACACGTAGTGCTCGCGCAGCGCGTGCACGTCGCGGACCTCGAGGCCGGCCTCCTCGATCATGTTCACGGTCTCGCCCACCGGGCGCATGTGCATGTCGGGGGCGATGAACGCCTCGATGAAGGGACCGCCGCCGGGGCGGGTGGTGCGCGACATCTGCTGGATCAGCGCCCGGCCACCGACCTTGAGCAGCCGGTGGATGCCGCCGGTGTAGACGGGGTAGTTCTTCTGGCCGACGTGCTCGCCCATCTCGATGGAGGAGATCGTGTCGTAGGGGCCGTCCGGCACGTCGCGGTAGTCCTGGAGCCGGATCTCGACCTTGTCCTGCAGGCCGCGCTCGGCGATCCGGGCGTCGATGAACGCCTTCTGCTCCTTGGCGATGGTCACGCCGACCACCTGCACGCCGTACGTCTCGGCGGCGTACAGCGACAGCGAGCCCCAGCCGCAGCCGATGTCGAGGTGCCGGTGGCCCGGCTTCGCCTCGTGGAGGCCGAGCTTGCGGCAGACCAGGTCGAGCTTGTCGCGCTGCGCGTCCTCGACGGTGTACGACGGGTCGCCCGGGTCCTGGGTCCAGTAGCCGCACGAGTAGGCCATGTGCGGGTCGAGGATCAGCGCGTAGAAGTCGTTGGACAGGTCGTAGTGGTGCGCGATCGCGTCCCGGTCACGCCCCAGCGTGTGCAGCCGGCCGCGGAGCCGGGCCTGGCTGGCCGGCGGGCCCGGGGGGCGGCCGAGCGCGCCGAGGCCGTAGGCGGTGCGCAGCCCGGCAGCGACGGTGGCCAGGTCGAGCTTCGGGGAAGCGCCGCGCTCGCGGACCGCCTGCCAGACGCGGCGGAACCCGTCGAGCAGGTCGCCCTCGACGTCGATCTCCTGGGTGACGTAGGCCTGGGCGAGTCCGAGCTCACCGGGCCGGAAGACCAGCCGACGCAGCGCGGCCGCGTCGTTGACGACCAGCGTGGGGGCGCCCTCGGGGCCGGCGACGCTGCCGTCCCAGGCGCGGATCCGCACCGGCAGCTCGCCGCCGAACAGGGGCGTCACCACGGCGGCCATCTGGTGGGCCGCTCCCGTGGCGGTCACCTTGGGTGCGGTCTCGGACGTCAGGGTCATCTGCAGCCTCTCACTCGGGTACTGCGGGCGGTTCGCCGCCGGCGGCCGCAGGGATGGGCCGCGGTCGTGCCGATCATGTCAGGTGCGCCGTAGGGTCGCCCTCATGCCGCAGCCGCACTTCGACCTCCTCGACGCCGGTGACCCCGCCGCCCTCGCCGCCGCGCTCGCCGACCGGTTCCGCGCGGTCCACGACCGTGACCCCGACGGGGTCTGGGTGGCTCCGGGCCGGGTCAACCTGATCGGCGAGCACGTCGACTACAACGGCGGCCTGTGCCTGCCCATGGCGCTGCCGCACGCGACCTACGCCGCGGTCGGCCGGCGCGACGACGACCTCGTCACGGTCACCAGCCTGCAGCAGGGCTCCCCCTGGACCGGCACGCTCGACACCCTCGGTCCCGGCGAGGTCACCGGCTGGCCGTCGTACGTCGCGGGCGTGGTGTGGGCACTGCGCGAGCAGGGCACCGGCACGGGCGGCCTGGACGTCGTGGTCGACTCGCGGGTCCCCGTCGGCGCCGGCCTCTCCTCCTCGGCCGCGCTCGAGTGCTCGGTCGCGGCCGCCGTGCTCGAGCTGGCCGGCGAGCCGCTCGACGACGACAGCCGGATGCGCCTCGTCGGCGCCTCCATGCGCGCCGAGAACGAGGTCGCCGGCGCCGCGACCGGCGGCCTGGACCAGACGATCGCGATGTACGGCGAGACCGGCCACGCCCTGCTCCTGGACTGCCGCAGCTGGGCACGTCGCCAGGTCCCGTGGGCGCTCGACGGGGTCGACCTGCTCGTCGTGGACACCCGCGCGACCCACGACCTGTCCGACGGTGGCTACGAGTCCCGTCGTCGCGACTGCGAGCGCGCGGCCGCCGCCCTCGGGGTCGAGACGCTCCGGGACGTCCGCGACGCCGAGGCCGCACTCGCCGCTGTCGGTGACGCCGAGCGCCCCCGGGTCCGGCACGTGCTCTCCGAGATCGAACGGGTCCGGGTAGCCGTCGACCAGCTCGAGGCCGGCGACCTGACCGGCCTCGGCGCCTCCTTCCTGGCCTCGCACGCCTCCCTGCGCGACGACTACGAGGTGTCCTGCGAGGAGCTCGACGTCGTCGTCCAGACGGCTGTCGCTGCCGGGGCTCTCGGCGCCCGGATGACCGGCGGCGGCTTCGGTGGCTCGGCGATCGCGCTGGTCCCCCACGACAAGGTGCCCGACGTGGAGCTCGCGGTCGCAGCCGCGTTCGCCGAGCGTGGCTGGCCGGCTCCCGGGATGCTCACCGCCACCCCCGGCCCCGGTGCCCGACGGCTGCTCTGACTGGCGTCGTTCTCACGTGCCGAGCATCGAGATCAGGTGCGCGGCTCGGCGCCGGGGGGCCCGTCGACCCGGTCGAGCAGCTCGGTCAGGTGCGTTCGCAGCCGGTTCCGGCTCTCGGTGGCGAGCTGCTGCAGCTCCCGGACCTCCTCGTCGTGGCCGCGGCGGACCGCCGTGGTCTCCTCGTGCACACGGTGCGCCTCGGCGCGCGCGGCGTCCACGGTCTGGGTGGCCTCGGTTCGAGCCGCGGTCACCAGCTCGTCGGCCTCCGCACGCGCCGTGGCCACCAGATCGTCGGCCTCCGCGCGGGCGCCGGCGACGATCGCGGCGGCCTCGGCTTGGGCGTCTGCGCGCCAGCGGGCGGTTTCGTGGGCGGTCATCTCCAGCAGCCGCGCCGCGGCCGGTGAGCCCCCCGTGCCGTCCGGGCCGTCCGGGCCGTCCGTGCCGTCCGGGTCGGCGCCGGGCGAGCCCGACGGGCGGCCGGCGGTGACGGCCACACCGTCACCAGTGTGACGGTCGCCGTAGGAGTGGGTGCTGACGCTCATGGGCTTCTCTCCGGGGTTCTTGGGGCGGGTGCCCTCCAGCGCGGGACTCTGCATGGGACACCCCAGACGTACCCGCGCCGGGTCGGTTTGGAACGCCCGGCCGGCACGCGAAAGAACTTCTCGGCCCTGTCCACAGATTGCTCCGGACGGGTCGATCTTGTCGGTGGTCGGCCGTAGTGTCGATCACATGTTCGAAGCATCCGTCTCCACCTCAGCGACCATGTCGCCGCTGAGCGCTGCCGAGATCGCGTGCTTCGTCGAGCGCCTCCAGCATGTCGGCCGCGACCTGGCGGACGCCGAGCGGGTCGACCAGCTGTCGCTGCTCGAGTCGCTGACCGGAGCGGCGGCCGCGGCCCAGGCGGTGCTCACCGTCGACCTGCACGAGTCCGTCCGCGAGCGCGACGCGGACCTCGGCATCCCGGCACAGCGGCAGGGTGCAGGCGTCGCCGCCCAGATCGGGCTGGCGCGACGCGTCTCGCCGCACCGCGCCGGCACGCTGCTCGGACTGGCCCACGCCGTGGTCGAGGAGATGCCGCACACGTTCGCAAGGATGCGCGAGGGACTGCTCTCCGAGTGGCGCGCGACGCTGCTGGTGCGGGAGACCGCGTGCCTGAGCCGCGACGACCGGCTGGCCGTCGACGCCGAGCTGATGTGCGATCCCGCAACGACCTACGGCTGGGGCGACAAGAGGTTCGTGGCCGAGGCGAAGAAGATCGCCTACCGGATCGACCCGATGGCGGCGACACGCAGGGCCCGCAAGGCCGAGGCCGACCGCCGGGTCACCTGCCGGCCGGCACCCGACACCATGGCCAGCGTCAACGCACTGCTGCCCGTCACCGGCGGCGTCGCCGTCCACGCCGCGCTCGACCAGGAGGCCAAGCGGCTCAAGGCCGCCGGCGACGAGCGGACCCGGGGCCAGATCATGGCCGACCTGCTCGTCGAGCGGGTGACCGGCCGGACGGCCGCCGCACCCGCTGACGTCGAGGTCCAGGTCGTCCTCTCCGACACGACCCTGCTCGGCGTCGAGCACGAGGCCGCGCACGTCACCGGATTCGGCCCGGTGCCGGCACCGTGGGCACGCGAGCTGGTGGGGGACGTCCTCGACGACGAGGATGCCGCCGCGTCCCTGCGACGGTTCTGGGCCACTCCGGACTGCGGGAGCCTCGTGGCGATGGAGTCCACGGCGGCGACCTTCCCGCGCGCGATCCGACGGTTCCTCGACACCCGCGACCAGTTCTGCCGCACCCCCTGGTGCGGCGCCCCGCTCCGTCACGCCGACCACGTCCGCAGCCGCTCGGCCCACGGACCGACGAGCGCCGGCAACGGCCAGGGGCTGTGCGAGGCGTGCAACTACGCGAAGAGCTCGCCGCGGTGGCGGGCCGAGGCCGTCCCGGACGACCCGGTCGGCCGGCACACCGTCGTCACCACGACACCGACGGGACATCGCTACCGGTCCACGGCACCGCCGGTCCCGGGCCACCCGTCCCGGGGGCAGCCGCGCGGCAGCACCGTCGAGCGCTACTTCGTCGACTGGGTGCTCACGTCCTGACCGGCCGCTGGGCCCTGGGCGCGGCGGGCTGGGCTCAGTGCCCGGTCGCGGCCAGGGCCGGGGTGCCGAAGGTGGTCGCCCAGGCCAGGTAGCCCGCGAGCGCGAACAGCAGGGTCAGGTGGATCCTCATGGCACCGAGCCTGCGCGGCGACCGTGACCGGAGGGTGAACTACGCGCAGCCCCCGAACGTCGGTCAGGAATCGGCCGAACGGACGATATCTGTCCGTTTTGCCCTTTTAGGGACGGATCTGCGGCAAGACTCGTCGCACGCACAGACAAGGGGTCGCCGCATGTCCACCTCCTACGCCACCACGTCCACGCCGCTGGGCACCGTGCGGTCCCCGTGGGCCGTCTGGTCGCTCAGCCTGCTGAGCCTCGGCGTCGTCTACCTGGTCTGGTACGTGCGGCTCAACAAGGCGCTCGCCCGCGCGGCCGGGGTGGACACGCGGGTCGGCACCACGGGCCTGTGGCTCTCGCAGTGCCTCCCGCTGCTGGGCTGGATCAGCCTCGCCCGGACCGCGCACCGGCTCACCAAGGCCCGGGAACGCGCCGGGCTCGGCCCCGCGGTCTCCGGTGGCGGCGCCGTACTCGCCTCGCTGGTCCCCGGCTTCCAGGCGTTCCTGCTGCAGCGGCACGCCAACACGCTGTGGCGCACCCTCGACGAGCGGACCCGCACGGTCGAGTTCGACCCGATGGACCTGATCCTGGCCTACTCGCGCGGTCCGCTGGCCATCACCACCGGCCATGAGACGGCCAAGCACGCCCGGTGACCCTCAGGTCGCGCTGACCCCGCCGATCCGGCCCTCGCGGAACGCCTCGACGAACAGCTCGTGGTCGGTGCGCACCCGGTGGGAGTAGTCGATCGCGAAGTCCGTCAGGTCCGCGACGAACGCCTTGCGCCGGCCCTGCAGCGCCGCGCAGATCGCGTCCTCGGTCTGGAAGTCCACCAGGGACTGCTCACTGTCCTCGTCGGAGGCGCAGTGCACCTTCGCGGTGGCCCGGCCCAGCAGGGTGACCACGGAGGCGATCTCGTCGGGCTCGGTGAGGTCCGTCCAGTCCAGGTCGAACTCGTACGGCGAGATCTCGGCGACCACGTAACCGACACCCTGGAGGCTGGTGTGCCCGAGCAGCGGGTCGGTGTGCACCTGCAGGGCACGCTGGCTGACGGCCGTCCGGTGCCCCTCGTGGTCGAAGTAGGACTCGACGGTCTCCGTGTCGACGAAGCGGCTGACCGCCGGCACGTTGGCCTGCTTCATGGAGAGCACCACGTCGTTGTCGAGGCTCTGGCTGAACCCCTCGACGAGCACGTTGTAGGCGGGCAGCCCGGCGCTGCCGATCCCGAAGCCGGCACGGCCGACCACGTCGCGCACCTCGTAGAACAGCGGCCGGTCGAAGCGCTTGCCCTCCGGGATCGAGTCGAGCATCGCCACCCGGCTCGCCTGCCGGGCGGCGACGAGGACCTCGTGCACCGGGCCGTCGGTGTTGTCGAGGTGCAGCGCGAAGTCGTCGTCGTCCTCGACCTCCGCGTAGTGGCTCACCTGGGAGAGGTAGCCGCGCAGATAGCGGCCGACGAGGTCGCGCACGTCGTCCTCGGGCAGCGCCTTCTGCCAGCCGAGCAGCGCCAGGCTGGCCACGAACCGGCGCAGGTCCCAGGTGTAGCTGCCGACGTAGGCCTCGTCGAAGTCGTTGACGTCGAAGACCAGCCGCCCGTCCGAGGACATGTAGGTGCCGACGTTCTCCGCGTGCAGGTCACCGTGGATCCAGATCCGCGACGTCCGCTCGTCGACGTACTCATCCGAGACGTCCTTGCCGGTCATGTCGGCGTAGAACAGGCAGGCGGAGCCCCGGTAGAACGCGAACGGGTCCGCAGCCATCTTGCGGAACTTGGTGCGGAACGCCCGCGGGTCCGCCGCCATCAGGTCGGCGAACGCGTCCTCGAGCACGTCGACGATGAGCTGCTGGCGAGCCGTACGGCTCTGGCGCGGTGACATGTCCGGCAACGAAGCCACCCAGCGTGATTCCCCTCTCACGCACGCCTCACGGACGCTTCGCGGTCGGCCGCATACACCATGCCCCGGTAGGCTGGTGGGATGCCCTCCCCCTCCGACGGTTCTGCCGCGCCCGAGTCCCAGCCCACCTTCGCAGAGCTCGACCTGCACCCGAAGGTGTTGCGCGCGCTGACCGACGTCGGCTACGAGACGCCCTCGCCCATCCAGGCGGCGACGATCCCGCCGCTGCTGGCGGGCCGCAACCTGGTCGGCCTCGCGCAGACCGGCACCGGCAAGACCGCGGCGTTCGCGCTGCCGGTGCTCTCCCAGATCGACATGAAGGCGAAGAAGCCGCAGGCCCTCGTGCTCGCCCCGACCCGCGAGCTCGCGCTCCAGGTCTCCGAGGCCTTCGGTCGCTACGCCGCGCACCTGCCGGGCCTGCACGTCCTGCCGGTCTACGGCGGCCAGGCGTACGGCGTCCAGCTGTCGGCACTGCGCCGCGGCGTGCACGTCGTGGTCGGCACCCCGGGCCGGATCATGGACCACCTCGAGAAGGGCACGCTCGACCTGTCGGAGCTGCGCTTCCTGGTCCTCGACGAGGCCGACGAGATGCTCAACATGGGCTTCGCCGAGGACGTCGAGACGATCCTGGCCGGCACCCCCGCGGACAAGCAGGTGGCACTGTTCTCCGCGACGATGCCCGCGCAGATCCGCCGGATCTCCAAGAAGTACCTCAACGACCCGGTCGAGGTGACCGTCAAGTCGAAGAGCTCGACGAGCCCGAACATCACCCAGCGCTACCTCGCGGTCGCGCACCACAACAAGGTGGACGCGCTCACCCGCATCCTCGAGGTCGAGAACTTCGAGGGGATGATCATCTTCGTCCGCACCAAGCAGGCCACCGAGGTGCTCGCCGAGAAGTTGCGTGCCCGGGGCTTCTCCGCGGCCGCCATCAACGGTGACGTCGCCCAGAACCAGCGCGAGCGCACCATCGACCAGCTCCGCAACGCGAAGCTCGACATCCTGGTGGCCACCGACGTCGCGGCCCGTGGTCTCGACGTGGAGCGGATCAGCCACGTCGTCAACTACGACATCCCGACCGACACCGAGTCCTACGTGCACCGGATCGGCCGCACCGGCCGTGCGGGCCGCGCCGGCGACGCCCTGTCGTTCGTGACGCCGCGCGAGAAGGGTCTGCTGCGCGCCATCGAGCGCACCAACCGGACCACGCTCACCGAGATCCACCTGCCCAGCGTGGACGACGTGAACGCCACCCGCGTCGCGAAGTTCACCGAGTCGATCAGCGAGGCGCTCGGATCCTCGCAGCTGTCGTTCTTCCGCGACCTGGTCACCGACTACGAGCGCGAGCACGACGTGCCCGCCGCCGACGTGGCCGCCGCGCTCGCCGTGATGGCCCAGGACGGCGTCCCGCTGCTGCTCAAGCCCGAGCCGGAGCAGCCGCGGCCGGCCAAGCGCGAGCGCGACGACCGCCCCCGCGGCGACCGTCCCGAGCGCGGTCAGCGCCCGGAGCGTCGCCGGGCCCGCACCGACCAGCCGATGGCGACCTACACGCTGATGGTCGGCCGTCGTCACCGCGTCGAGCCCCGCCAGATCGTGGGCGCGCTCGCCAACGAGGGCGGCCTGAACCGCGAGGACTTCGGTCACATCGACATCAAGGGCGACCACTCGCTGGTGGAGCTCCCCGCCGAGCTGCCCGCCGGCACGCTCGACGCGCTGACCTCGACCCGGATCTCCGGCAAGCTCATCGAGCTCACCAAGGGCGAGGTGCGCCCGCCCCGCGACAGCGGCTCCGACGACCGCAAGCCGTCGTACCGCGACAAGGACAAGGGCTACACCGGCGACCGGAAGCCGCGCGTCAAGAAGCCGCGCGACTGAGAGTCGGCGTCAGGAGGCGAGCCGGGGGCGACCGAGCAGGAAGCCCTGGGCGAGCCCGACACCGAGCCGGCGCAGCTCCTCGAGGTCGGCGTCGGTCTCGACGCCCTCGGCGACCAGCTCCGCGCCGGTGCGCTGGGTGAAGCGGACCATCGCCTCGCACATGGCCTGCCGGCCGGGGTGCGCGGCGATGCCCTGCACCAGCACCCGGTCGAGCTTCAGGACCTCCGGGCCGAGGTGCAGGATGTGCTCCAGCCCCGCGTAGCCGCTGCCGGCGTCGTCGACGGCGATCCGGATCCCGGCCTCGCGCAGGGCGACCAGCCGGTCGGTGAGCTGCTGGGAGTAGGCGACCCGCGCGTGCTCGGTCAGCTCGACGACCACCCGGTGCGGCGAGCTGTCGGCGAGCCGGTCGACGATCCGGTCGTCGGAGCAGAGCGCCTCGGGCGACAGGTTCACCGCCATGCTCGTCCCCGGCGGCAGGTCGGGCAGCAGCCGCAGCGCGGAGCGTACCGCGGCGCCCTCCAGCTGCGGACCGAGCCCGAGCGCGCCGGCCTCGGCGAACCAACGGTCCGGCGTCCAGCCGGCCTCCTCGGGGAAGCGGGCCAGCGCCTCGTAGCCGACCACGCGGCCACCGCGCAGGTCGACCAGCGGCTGCAGCGCCATCGCGGGCCCGTCGCCGGCCAGCACCCCGGTCACCCGGTCCAGCGCCAACGAGAACGTCTGCTCGTGCTCGAGCAGGAACCCGAGGTGCCCGCCGAGCACGTCGGCGACCATCGTGAGCACGTCCAGGTCACGCTCGCGCAGCTCGGGGTCCGGCTGCCGGCTGAAGCAGCACAGGGTGCCGAACACCGAGCCGTCCTCGAGGTGCAGCGGCACGGACAGGTGCGCACCGACGGGCATCGCGAAGGTGGCTGCGAGGTCCGCGACCGACGGCTCCTCCCGGGCGTCGGTCATCAGGCCCGGCGCCCGCCCGTCCACGACCCGCGCGCAGTAGCTGTCCTCGAGCCGGTCGCTGCCGCCGGGCTGGACCGGGCAGAAGGACGCGTCGGTGCTGACGTACTCGAACCAGCGGCGGCCGTGCCCGAACCGGCCGACGAACGCGACCTCCATGTCGAAGTGCTCGCGCAGCGCGGCCAGGCTCTCGTTGATCGTGCGACGGGACGCGTCCGGGTCGAAGCGCGCGAGCGCGCCCGGACGCACGTCCCTGGTCAGCAGTGACACCATGCGGATTCCCCCGTCCACGCCGTCGTTGCCTCACCAGCGTGCACCCGGGGATGTCCGGATCGGGCGGTTTTTACCCAGACGAGGGAGCCGGCTCCTGGTCCCGGTCCCCCGTTCCGGGGGTCTTTCAGCGGAGCTCGGCGGAGCTCTTCCCGAGCAGCCGCCGGGCCACGATCAGCTGCTGGATCTGCTGGGTGCCCTCGAAGATGTCGAGGATCTTCGAGTCCCGCGCCCACTTCTCCAGCAGGTCGTGCTCGCTGTAGCCGAGACTGCCCGCCAGCTCCACGCAGCGCAGCGTGACGTCGCTGCCCGCGCGGCCCGCCTTCGCCTTGGCCATCGAGGCCTCGAGCGAGTTGGGCTTGCGGTTGTCGGCCATCCAGGCGGCCTGCAGGGTGAGCAGGTAGGAGGCCTCCCAGTCGGCCTCGAGCTGGAGGAACGTCGCCGCGGCGGCGGACTGCGCGAGTGCCGGGCGGTCGTAGTCGATGACCACGCCGGCGTCCTCGAGCAGCTCGCGGGTCAGCTCCAACGACGCGCGCGCGCAGCCGACGGCCATCGCCGCGACGAGCGGGCGGGTGTTGTCGAAGGTCGCCATCGCGCCGGCGAAGCCCTGCTTGACGTCGACCTCCGGGCTGCCGAGGAGGTTCTCCTTCGGCACCCGGCAGTCCTCGAACCGGATCGTCGCGGTGTCGGAGGCGCGGATCCCGAGCTTGTGCTCGAGCCGTTCGACGGTCATCCCCGGCGTGCCCTTGGGCACCACGAAGGACTTGATCGCGGCGCGGCCGAGCTCACGGTCCAGCGTCGCCCAGACCACGACCGCGTCGCAGCGGCCGCCGGCGGTGACGAAGATCTTCTCGCCGTTGATCACGTAGTCGTCGCCGTCGAGGGTGGCCGTGGTGCGGATGTTCGCGGAGTCCGACCCGCAGCCCGGCTCGGTGATCGCCATCCCGGCCCAGACGCCCTTGAACCGCTCCTGCTGCTCGTCGTCGGCGACCGAGGCGATCGCGGAGTTGCCCAGGCCCTGGCGCGGCATCGAGAGCAGCAGCCCGACGTCGCCCCAGCACATCTCCATGATGGAGAGCACGGACGCCAGGTTGGAGCCGTTCCGGTTTGTGGCAGCGCGGCCGTCACGCTTGTCCTTCGGCTTCTCCTCACGCCGTACGCCCGAGGCGCCGGCACCCGAGGCCTGGCCGGACTCGGAGAGCCCGTCGATCATCGCCGCGAGCATGTCGAGCTCCTTGGGGTACTCGTGCTCGGCGAGGTCGTACTTGCGGGAGTTGGGGCGCAGCAGGTTCATCGCCACCTGGTGCGCCTGGCCGACCAGCGGCCGGAACTTCTTGGGGGTCTCGAGGTTGATGGTCATACCAGCACGCCGCCTTCCATCACGCCGATGGCCCGCAGGTCGCGGTACCACCGCTCCACGGGGTGTTCCTTGACGAACCCGTGCCCACCCAGCAGCTGCACGCCGTCGTTGCCGATCTGCATGCCGCGCTCCGCGCACAGCCGTCGGGCCAGCGCGACCTCGCGGGCGAACTCCTCGCCCTGCGCGGCCCGGGAGGCGGCCCGGTAGGTGACCAGCCGCATCCCCTGCAGCTCGATGCCGATGTTGGCGACCATGAACGCGACGCCCTGGCGGTGGCTGATCGGCTCACCGAACGCCTCACGCTCGTTGACGTAGGGAATCACGTAGTCGAGCACGGCCTGGCCGGTGCCGACCGCGAGCGCGCACCAGGCGAGCCGGGACAGCCGCACGCACTCGCGGTAGTCCTCGGCAGTGCCGAGCAGCGCACCCTCCTCGACCCGGACGTCGTCGAGGAGCAGCCGGGACAGGCTGGCGGCGCGCAGGCCCATCGCCGGCTCCGCCTCCACCGTCAGCCCGGAGGTCGAGGACTCGACCAGGAAGAGCCGGGGCTCGCCGTCGAGACTGGCGCCCACGACGAACAGCTCGGCGTCGGCGCCGAGTGGCACCATCGACTTGGTGCCCGAGAGCAGGAAGCCGTCGCCGTCACGGGTCGCGGCGGTGCCGGGCTCGAGCGGGTCGAAGAGCACCGCGGGCTCGGCGAGCGCGAGGGCGGCTGCCGGGGCGTCGTCGCCGGTGAAGGCAGGCAGGTATGTCGCCTGCTGCTCGTCGCTGCCCCACAAGGCCAGCGCCGTGCTCACCGCACCCGGCGCGAGGCAGGCGACCGCGAGCCCCAGGTCGCCGTGCGCGAGCGCCTCGGCGACCAACGTGCCGGCCATCGCGGAGCGCTCGGTGGAGATCCCCCCGAGCTCCTCGGGGACGCCGAGGATCGGCAGCCCGACCTCGCGGCCCGCGGCGAGCACCTCCTCCGGAGCCTTCGCGGCGGTGTCGGCTTCGGCCGCAGCCGGCCGAACCACCTCGCGGGCGAGCTCGCTGACCACGTCGACGAGCATCTGCTCGTCCTCGCTCGGGGTCAGGTCGAACGCCCCGCCCGGACGGGCTGCGGGCACCCGGGTGCCGGATCCCCCGCGCCGGCCGGCCCGGGCGAACTGCCGCCCCACCGCGCCGACGGTGCGGAAGCCGGTCCGCGTGGTCTCGTAGACGGCCCGCTCGGCGGGCTTGCGCAGCCCGAGCCGGTCGAGCGCGCCGGTCTGGGCGAGCTTGTTCAGGGCCGCCACCGCGTAGCCGATCGGGTCGGGTCGCTCGCGGGAGGTGAGGCCGTGCCGGGAGACTCTCGTGGTCGACATGCCTGCAACTGTAACTGCGAGTTACAACATCTGTCACCGGCGCCCTTCCGTGGCCCACGTCACAGGTGATCTCGACGGGCTCGATCAACGCCCGTTGGTCGAGCTTGTCGAGACCACCCGACGTCCTACGATGTGCGCCATGTCCGAGACGCCCCACCCCGACCTGCCCGCCGGCGGCACCGTCCGCCCGATCACCCGCTGGGGCGAGTCGGTCATGCACCGCAAGCAGGAGCCGGTCGAGAGCTTCGACGCCGACCTGCGCAGCCTGGTCGCCGACATGGTCGCGACGATGTACGCCGCCGACGGGGTCGGCCTCGCGGCCTGCCAGATCGGCGTGGACCGCTCGGTCTTCGTCTTCGACTGCCCCGACGAGGACGGGGTGCACCACGTCGGCGTGGTCTGCAACCCCGAGGTGTTCCTGCCCGAGGGCAAGGGCCGCAAGCTCGACGACGGCGACGAGGGCTGCCTGTCCCTGCCCGGCGCGTTCGTGCCCTGCGCCCGGCCCGACGTGGCCCGCGTGGAGGGCCAGGACCTCGACGGCAACCCGGTCTCCTACACCGGCACCGGGCTGCTGGCGCGCTGCCTGCAGCACGAGACCGACCACTGCGACGGCACGGTCTTCGGCGACCGGCTCAACAAGCGCTCCCGCAAGAAGCTCTTCAAGGAGGCGGACGCCCTCGCCGAGGAGTACCCGTCGAGCTGGCCCGCCTGAGGAGGGTGTGCCGGGAGTGATCCCGCCCACGCACCGGCGCGGGCTGCCAATCCCTAGTCCCCCGCTGCACTAATCTGGCGCGTTCCGGTGTCCCGCAGAACTACTGTGGGTGACCGAGGGCCGCGCCGACTGCACGGGGGACGCGGAGCACCCTGCGACCTCCCGTGCCTGGGAGCACGGATGTCGTCGGTCTCGGGCCGCAGCCTTGCGCGCCTCGTCCTCGTCCTGGTCGTCAGCGCGCTGATGACCGCCGCCGCACCGTCCCCCGACCCGTCGCCTGCTCCCCCGCCGGCTCCCGTGACCGCCGACAAGCGGCCCAACGTCATCATGCTGATGGCCGACGACATGCGCGTCGAGGACCTGCGCTACATGCCGCACGTGCGGGCCCTGCTCCAGGACCGCGGCCTGACCTTCCGCAACTCCTTCAGCCCGTTCCCGCTGTGCTGCCCGGCGCGCGCGTCGTTCCTCACCGGTCGCTACCCGCACAACCATCACGTCTACTCGCACATGGCGCCCTGGGGCTTCAAGTCGTTCGACGACCACGCCACGCTCGCGACGGCCCTGCACCGGGCCGGCTACCAGACCGGCTTCGTCGGCAAGTACCTCAACGGCTACGGCGCCCAGCCGTCGCTGGTGACCGGCGGACCCTCCTTCCACTACGTGCCCGCAGGCTGGACCGACTGGTACGGCGCCGTGGAGCGCCCGGCCAACAGCCCCTACACCTCGGGCGGCACCTACAACTACTGGCACACGATCTTCAACATCAACGGCGTCACCGACGACACCCACCAGGGCGAGTACCAGACCGCGGTGCTCGGCCGGTTCGCCCGCAAGCTCGTGCGCAAGTACCACCAGCGCAGCAAGCCGTTCTTCCTCTACCTCTCCGCGGTCGCGCCGCACGTGGGCGCCCGCGAGCAGGGCGACCCGCTGCCGGTCCAGCGAGGGAAGTTCCGCTTCAAGTTCGAGACGCCAGGACGTCCCGGCTGGGTCCGCGGCCGCTTCGACCAGGAGATCACCCGCCCGCCAGGGATGCCGCTGGGAGGCGGGCCCTCCGAGGCCGACATGAGCGACAAGCCGCTCCAGATGCGGCGGCTCCCGGAGATGAACCTCACCGAGCGTCGTCGGCTCACCCAGGTGGCCCGGCAACGGGCCGAGGCGGAGTACGTCCTCGACCTGCAGGTCCAGTCCCTCGTCGACCAGCTGCGACGTGACGGCGAGCTGGCCAGCACGGTGCTGATGTTCACCTCCGACAACGGCTACTTCATGGGCGAGCACCGCCAGCGCACCGGCAAGATCAAGCCGCAGGAGCCGTCGCTGCGGGTGCCGTTCCTGATCGCCGGCCCGAAGGTCCCGCACGGCCACCGGTTCGACCCGATCACCACCGAGGACATCACCGCGACCATCGGCCAGCTCACCGGCGCCACGCCGTACCTCCCCTACGCCTCGGACGGCTACAGCGTGGTCCCGACCATCCGGCGCGGCGACCAGGGCTGGACCCGGCCGGTGCTCACCGAGGGCCTGATCGGCGGCGACGGGTCGCGCACCACCACCGAGGCCGAGCGCGGCTTCGACGACGCGCGCAACGTGATCGGGGTGCGCACGTCGCGCTGGAAGTACGAGCGCTACGTGACCGGCGAGGAGGAGCTCTACGACCTCGACAAGGACCCCAACGAGCTGCACAGCCTCGCCGGTGACCCGTCCTACGCGGCTGTGAAGAGCACGCTGATCGCGCTGTGGTGGGAGATGAAGGACTGCGCCGGCTCCTCCTGCCAGCGCGCGCTGCCGGCCGGTCTGCGACGCGGCCCCGACGCCGAGCGGCGCGGCACCAACCGGCAGTCCCAGGGGGTCAAGGCCCGCTACGGCTACTGGCGCTGACCGCGCAGCAGCGCGAGCTCGTCGCCGGGCATCGGCGTCAGGACAGCCGGACGCGCGGGTCGACGAGGCTGTAGACCAGGTCCACCACCAGGTTGGCCGCAACCACGAAGGCCGCCGCGATGAGCACGGTCGCGGAGATCATCGGCAGGTCCTTCTGGCCAATGGCGGACAGGCTGACCGCGCCGATGCCGTGGATGTCGAAGATCTTCTCGACGAAGACCGTGCCGGACAGCAGGCCGGCGAAGTCCAGGCCGAAGATCGTGACCACCGGGACGATCGCGGCGCGCAGGGCGTGCCGCATTGTCACCCGCCGCTCGGAGAGTCCCTTGGCGCGGGCCGTGCGCACGAACTCCTCGTTCATCGCCTCGACCATCGAGCCACGGCTGAAGCGCGTGTAGGAGGTGGCGTTGACGACCCCCATCACGAGCCAGGCCAGCAGCATCCCCTTGACCCAGCCGACCGGGTCGCGGGTGACCGGGACGTACCCGCTCTCCGGGAACACTCCCCACGTCGACACCAGGAACAGCCAGGACAGCAGGATCAGCAGGTAGTAGGGCATCGCGTTGAGGAACAGGCTCCCGCTCACGATCACCTTGTCCAGCGTGCTGCCCCGCACCCGGGCGCACCACACCCCGGTCCCGACGCCGATGACCAGGAACAGGACGGACGCGCCGACCGCGACCGACAATGTGGCCGGGAAGCGCTGCCAGAGGTACTCCGCGGCGTCGGCGCGCTGCTTGAAGGACACCCCCAGGCAGGGCGCGTCACAGGGGATGGTGATCGTGCCGGCGTGGAAGTCGTTGCCGGCGACGATGCCTTCGACGTAGTGGCCGAACTGGGTCAGCACCGGCTGGTCGAGCCCGAGCGCGGTGCGGATCGTCTCGAGCCGCTGCGGCGTGCAGTGCGTCTCGGGGCAGTAGGACAGCGCGGGGTCCGCGGGCCCGTAGAAGAACAGCGCGAACGTCGCCGCGAGCACGACGAACAGGACCAGCAGGCCGGAGACGACCCGACGGACGAGATAGCCGAACATGACCCAGCCTCTTGCGTGTGGAGCGGCGACCTGCCCGAGTCGGCGTCGTTAACGGCTGAGAACGTAGCAGGCAACGGCCGCCGCGGCTGCGACGTTGAGCGAGTCGACACCGGGCCGCATCGGGATCACCGCACGTCGGTCGGCGCTCGCCTGCCAGCGCGGCGAGAGACCGTGCCCCTCCGTGCCGAGCACGAGCGCCACCTTGTCGAGACCGGCGACCGCGTCCTCGAGCGCGACGGCGTCGTCGGCCAGGGTGAGCGCGACCGTCGTGAAGCCGGCCGCCGAGATGGCCGGCAGGGCGTCGTACCAGTCCTCGATGCGGGCGTAGGGCAGCGTGAACACGGTGCCCATGGCGACCTTGATCGAGCGGCGGTAGAGCGGGTCCGCGCAGCGCGGCGAGAGCAGCACGCCGTCGATGCCGAGCGCCGCGCAGGTGCGGATGATCGCGCCGAGGTTGGTGTGGTCCACCAGGTCCTCGAGTACGACGACCCGGGACGCCCCGGCGAGGACGTCGGCGACCGTCGGCAGCGGACGACGGTGCAGCGAGGCGAGCGCGCCGCGGTGCACGTGGAAGCCGGTGACCTCCTCGGCGAGCCGCTCGGACACGACGTAGCAGGGCGCCTCGGAGCGGTCCAGCACGTCCGCGAGACCCTCGAGCCAGCGCGGCGCCATCAGGAACGAGCGCGCGTCGAAGCCGGCCTCGACCGCCCGGCGCACCACCTTCTCCCCTTCCGCGAGGAACAGGCCGTGCTCGGACTCGAGGGCCTTGCGCAGCTCGACGTCGCGCAGGTCGCGGTAGTCCGCGAGCCGGGGGTCGTCGGCGTCGTCGACCTCGATCAGCTCGGCCATGCGTAGCGCTCCGGGTTGGCGACCGCGACCACGTCGCCGACCACGATGATCGCGGGCGGCCGGACCGCCTCCCGCTCGAGGTCGGCCGCGACGTCGTCGAGCGTGGACAGCACGGTCCGCTCGCCCGGCATCGTGCCCTCGGCGATCACGGCGACCGGGGTGCTGCTCGGGCGGCCGGCGGCGACGAGGCGCGCGGCGATCGCCGGCATGTTCTGGACCGCCATCAGCAGCACCACGGTGCCGCGCAGCCGGCCCACGGCGTCCCACTCGACCAGCGACTCGGCGTGGTCGGGCGGCAGGTGGCCGGAGATCACGGTGAACTCGTGGGCGACGCCGCGGTGGGTCACCGGGATGCCCGCGACGGCGGGCACGGAGATCGCACTGGTGAGTCCGGGGATCACCGTCCACGGCACACCCGCAGCCTCACAGGCGATGGCCTCCTCGTAGCCGCGGCCGTAGACGAACGAGTCGCCGCCCTTGAAGCGGACCACTCGGCGGCCGGCGAGCGCGTGCTCGACGATGACCCGGTTGATCTCGTCCTGACTGGCGGAGCGCCCGCGCGGCAGCTTCGCGACGTCGATCAGCTCCACGTCCGGCGACAGCTCGTCGAGCAGCGCACGCGGGGCCAACCGGTCCGCGACGACCACGTCGGCCTCGGCGAGCGCGCGGCGGGCCGCGACCGTGACCAGCTCGGGGTCACCCGGACCGCCGCCGACGAGGACCACACCGGGCGCCCGCTCGTCGTCGTGGGGGGCGGCGATCGAACCCTCGCGCAGGCCCTCGAGGATCGCGTCGCGCACCCCGGCGGAGCGGCGCGGCTCCCGGTTGGCGAGCACCGCGACCGTGACGCCGGCGTGCCGGCCCACGGCGGGTGTCCACGCCGTACCCGCTGCCCCGTCGTCGGCGCGCACGCAGAAGATCCGGCGCGCCTCGCACGCCGCCACCACGGCGGCGTTGACGTCGGGGTCGTCGGTGGCGGCGATGACGTACCACGCCTCCTCCACGTCGGCCTCGACGAAGCCCCGCTCGTGCCACGTCACCTCACCGGCGCTCACGAAGCCCTCCACCGAGGGCGTGGTGACGGGCGAGACCAGCACCACCTCCGCGCCGGCGGCGAGCAGGGTCGGGATCCGACGCTGGGCTACGTGCCCGCCGCCGACCACCAGGACCCGGCGGCCGTGCAGCCGCAGCCCGACGGGGTAAGGCGGGAAGCCGTCGTTCAGGTCGCTCACTTCTGGGTCACCCCGGCGGAGTCGAAGGTCGCCATCTCGCGCAGGATCGCGCCGGCCGCCTCCACGAGCGGGAACGCGAGGACCGCGCCGGTGCCCTCGCCCAGACGCAGGTCCAGGTCGACCAGCGGGCGCAGGCCGAGCGAGGACAGCGCGACCACGTGACCGGGCTCGGCGCTGCGGTGACCGGCGAAGCAGTAGTCCACGGCGGCCGGGGCGAGCGCCTTGACGACCAGCGCGGCCGAGCCGGCGATCACGCCGTCGAGGATCACCGGGACGCCACGGGCGGCCGCGCCGATCACGAACCCGGCGATGCCCGCGTGCTCGAAGCCGCCGACCGAGGCCAGCGTCTCCAGCGGGTCCTCGGTGACCGGGCGGTCGGTGAGCGCCCGGGTCACCACGGCGACCTTCACCGCCAGTGTCGGGTCGTCGACGCCGGTGCCGCGGCCGGTGACCAGGGCCGGCTCGGCGCCGGTGAACGCCGCTACCAACGCGGCAGAGGGCGTCGTGTTGGCGATGCCCATGTCACCGGTGAGCAGGCAGTCGTGGCCGGCGTCGACCAGCCGGTCCGCGACCGCAGCGCCGGCCAGCAGCGCCTGCACGGCCTCGTCGCGGGTCATCGCCGGGCCGGTCGCCAGGTCCGAGGTGCCGCGGCGCACCTTGTGGTCGAGCAGCCGCTCGCCCGGCTCGAGGTCCGCCGCGACGCCCATGTCGACGACGTACACCTCCGCACCGGCCTGCCGCGCGAGCACGTTCACGGCAGCGCCGCCGGCCTGGAAGTTCGCGACCATCGCCGCGGTCACCTCCTGCGGCCACGGGGTGACGCCCTGCGGGTGCACGCCGTGGTCACCGGCGAACACCGCCACGACGGGCCGCTCGAGCGGCCGCGGCGGGCAGGTGCGCTGGATCCCCGCGAGCCGCACCGACGCGGTCTCGAGCACACCGAGCGCGCCGGCCGGCTTGGTCAGCTGGGCCTGGCGCTCGGTGGCCGCGCGCATGGCGTCGTCGTCGAGGGGCGCAACGGCATCGGTCAGGGCAGACAGGCGAGGGTCGGTCATGGCGACATTCTCCCGTGACCGGTCGCCGCCCTTTTTCCGGCCCACCCAGCGGACTACGTTGAGGCCGACCGATCCCGTCTGCCTCCGGAGGACCCATGAGCCTGGACCGTCCCGTCAGCCCCAACCCCTACGACCTGCTGCCGTCGGTGCCGTCGTTCACCGTCACCAGCACCGACGTCACGGACGGGCAGCCGCTCAAGGACGACCAGGTCGCGGCCGCCGGCAACACCTCGCCGCAGCTGTCCTGGTCCGGCGCCCCGGCCGGCACGAAGTCCTACGTCGTGACCTGCTTCGACCCGGACGCGCCGACCCCGTCGGGCTTCTGGCACTGGGTGCTCGTCGACCTGCCCGCCGACGTGACCTCGCTCGACGCGGGCGCGGCCGCGGGCGCGCTGCCCGGCAAGGCGTTCCACGTCGCCAACGACGGCGGCGAGGCCGGCTTCATGGGCGCCGCTCCCCCGCAGGGCGACCAGGTGCACCGCTACTTCTTCGTCGTGCACGCCGTCGGCGAGGACAGCCTCGGGGTCGACGAGTCCGCCTCCCCCGCCGTGGTGTCGTTCAACCTGGCGTTCAAGACGCTGGGCCGTGCGATCGTGACGGGCACCTACCAGCACTGACCGTCGTACGTCGAGCCCGTCGAGACGATGGTCTCGACAGGCTCGACCGACGGGTCACGCGGTGAGGCGCCGGTAGACGTCGGAGTCGAGGAACATCGGCAGCAGGGTCTGGCAGGAGATGGTCAGGTCCAGGCTGCCGGACCGGATCCGCGCCGGGTCGACGAAGACGATCTGCCGGCCCTCGCCGAGGACAACGTCGTCGTCGGTGATGTCGGTGCGGCCGACCCAGATCCGCCAGTGGTCGGCGAGGTGGGTGGAGATCTTCGGGGAGTGCTTGACGACCTCGTCGAACCACAGCTCGAGACCGTCGGCCTCCAGGCCGGTCTCCTCCCGGAGCTCGCGCGCGAGCGCGGCGTCCCAGTCCTCACCCTCCTCGACGTGGCCGCCGACCAGCCCCCACTGGTTGGGCGCGACCGGGGCGTGCTCGTCGCGCTCCTGCAGCAGCAGCCAACCGCGCTCGTCCACCAGCACGACCGTCGCGAGCCGGCAGTTGCGCTCGGCGCACGGCGTGGTGTCCTCCACCACGGAAGTGGTCTGGGTCTGGATCACGCGAGTTTCCCCCTCGAGAAGAAGTCCGTTGAACCGACGGGTCGTCGTCCTGCACACTGGGTCCCCACAATCTCACAGCGCATGCGCCCTCCCCCTGCCCGTCATGAGCAGGGGGCGCTCGTGTGTGCCGAACGCCACCCGGAGGGAGTACCCGTGCTCTACGCCGCGGTCGCCCTGCGCGCGTTCCGCCGCTACTCCACCTACACCGCCGCCACTCTCGCCGGCATCTTCACCAACTCCGTGTTCGGCGTGATCATCGCGTTCAGCTACATCGCCCTGTGGGACCAGCGCCCGCACCTCGGGGGGTACGACGTCACCGACGCCGTCACCTACGCGTGGCTCGGGCAGGCGATGATCATGACCGTCGTGATGTGGAACGGCGGGGCCACCGACGAGCTCGCCGAGCGGATCCGCAGCGGCGACGTCGCGATCGACCTCTACCGCCCGGTCAGCCTGCTGGGCTGGTACCTCTCCGCCGACCTCGGCCGGGCGCTCTACCACCTGCTCACCCGCGGCCTGGCGCCCACCGTGATCGGGGCGATGCTGTTCCACCTGCGCTTCCCGCCGACCGTCGGGGCGGGGCTCGCGTTCGCGTGCTCGGTGCCGCTCTCCGTGACCGTGAGCTTCGGGCTCCGGATGCTGGTGAGCGCATCGGCGTTCTGGCTGCTCGACGACGCGGGCGTCCGGCAGCTCGCGGCGGTGTTCGCGATGTTCCTCGGCGGCCTCGCCGTACCTCTCGTGATCTTCCCGGGTTGGTTCGGCACGGTCGCGCGGACGCTGCCGTGGGCGGCCTACATCCAGGTGCCCGCGGATCTCTGGCTCGGCCGGCGCACCGGCCTGGACGCGCTTGCTGGGCTGGGCTTCCAGGCGGCGTGGGCGCTGGCGCTGCTCGCTGTCGCCCACGTGGTGCTGCGCACCGCCGAGCGCCGGGTGGTGGTCCAGGGTGGCTGACCTCGCCGCGCAGCGGGTCCGCCTGCGCGACGGGCTCACCGGCTACGTGCTGCTGGCCCGGATGTGGATGCGCGTCTCGATGGCCTACCGCACGTCGTTCGTGGTGATGACGTTGGGCCAGTTCTTCATCACCGGCCTCGACTTCGCCGCCATCCTGGTGATGTTCTCCCACATCGACCGCCTCGGCGGCTTCGACCTGGGCGAGATCGCCTTCCTCTACGGGGGTTCGGGCATCGCGCTCGGCACCGCGGACCTGCTGATCGGCAACATCGAGCGGCTCGGCCAGAAGATCCGCCTGGGCCAGCTCGACGCGATGCTGGTGCGCCCGGTCTCGCTCTACGCCCAGGTGTGCGCCGATGACTTCGCGCTGCGCCGCTTCGGCCGGATCCTGCAGGCCGCGGTCGTGCTGGGCTGGGGCGCCGTCGCCGCCGGCATCGACTGGGACCTCTCGCGGGTCCTCGTCACGATCCTGATGCTCGTCGCCGGCACCGCGATCTTCCTGGCGCTGTTCACCCTCGGCGCATCCCTGCAGTTCTGGACCTCGGACGGGTCCGAGGCGGCGAACGCGTTCACCTACGGCGGCAACACCGTCACCCAGTACCCGCTCACGATCTACCCCGCCGAGGCCGTCAAGGCGCTCACGTTCCTGGTGCCGGTCGCGTTCGTGAACTGGTACCCCAGCCTCTACGTCCTGCACCGCCCCGACCCGCTCGGCCTGCCCTCGTGGCTCCAGCTCGCCTCGCCGCTCGCGGCGCTGGTGCTGGGGCTGCTCGCGGCGGCCGTCTGGCGGGTCGGGGTCCGCCGCTACCAGTCGACAGGGAGCTGAGATGGTCGCTACCAACGTGATCGAGGTCCAGGGCCTGCACCGGGCCTTCACCGTCCGCCGACGCAACGGCCGGTTCCGCCGTACGACGTCCGTCGTCGACGCGGTCCGCGACCTGTCGTTCACGGTGCAGCGGGGCGAGATGGTCGGCTACATCGGGCCCAACGGCGCCGGGAAGTCGACGACCATCAAGATGCTCACCGGCATCCTGCAGTCCTCCTCGGGGAGCATCCGGGTGGCGGGGATCGACCCGGGCAGCGACCGGGTCGAGCTGTCCCGTCGCATCGGTGTCGTGTTCGGGCAGCGGACCACGCTGTGGTGGGACCTGCCGCTGCGGGACTCCTTCGAGCTGCTGCGCCGGATCTACCGCGTCGACAGCGCGCGGTTCCGGGCCAACCTGGCCACGTTCACCGAGCTCCTCGGCCTCGGTGACCTGCTCGACACCCCGGTCCGCCAGCTCTCGCTCGGCCAGCGGATGCGCGGCGACATCGCGGCCGCGCTGCTGCACGACCCCGAGATCCTCTACCTCGACGAGCCGACTATCGGCCTCGACGTGGTCAGCAAGGGACGGCTGCGTGAGTTCCTGCGCGCGGTGAACGCCGAGCGCGACGTGACGCTGCTGCTCACCACCCACGACCTCCAGGACATCGAGCAGCTCTGCGACCGGGTGATGGTGATCGACCACGGCTCCCTGGTGTACGACGGCTCGCTGGCCGGCCTGCACGCGCAGGGCCAGTCGTCGCGGACGCTGGTGGTCGACCTCGTCGACGAGCGGCCGCCCATCGAGGTGCCCGGCGCGACCGTGCGCCGCGTCGAGGGGCCGCGCCAGTGGCTGTCCTTCCCGGCCGACGCGAGCGCGGCGCCGGTGGTGGCGGCCGTCGCGGCCGGCTGGGACGTGGCCGACCTGTCCTTGCAGGAGCCGGACATCGAGGACGTGATCCGGCAGATCTACACGCGTTCGTGAGGCGCGTCGTCGACGCGGAGGACCACGATGGCGACGTCGTCGCGGCAGCGACCGTCCTGGAACGCGACAACGTCCTCGAGGAGCCCCTGAGCGACCTGCTCCGACGAGCCGGCGTGCGCCGTCACTGAGGCCACCAGCCGGGCCTCGCCGAAGAACTCCCGGCCGCGGCGACCCTCGGTGACCCCGTCGGTGTAGAGCACCAGGGCCTCCCCCGGGCCGAGCGGCAGCCGGTCCTCGACCAGCTCGGCCTCCTCGACCACCCCGACCAGTGACCCGGTCCGACCCACGCTGACCACGAAGGCACCGGGCCGCACCAGCAGCGGCAGCGGGTGCCCGCCGGCGCTGACGGTCACGTCCCAGGTGCCGGCGACGCGCCGCAGCCGGAGCAGCACCACCGTGCAGAACCGGTCGACCGCCTCCTGGAGCAGCACCCGGTTGAGCGCAGCCAGCGCGGCGGCCGGGCCGTGCGGCCCGACACTCACCGCGCGCAGCGTGTGCCGGACCAGCGCCGTCACCACGGCCGCGTCGACGCCCTTGCCGCACACGTCGCCCAGCGCCACGACCCAGTCGTCCTCGGCGAGCTGGAACACGTCGTAGAAGTCACCGCCGACCTCCGCACCCGTGCCGGCCGGGCGGTAGACCGCCGCCACGTCCAGGCCGGGGATGTCCGGCGGTCGCGGCGGGATCAGGGTCTGCTGCAGGGTCCGGGCCAGGGCGGTCGCCTTCGCCTCGGAGGCCTCCGCGCGGTCCTTGGCGCGCAACAGCTCGCGCTCGTACTCCCGGCGCTCGGTGGCGTCGAAGACCGCGATCCGGACCACCACCGGGGCGCCGTCGGGGTCGCGCTCCAGGGCGGCGTTGACCAGCACCGGCAGCCTGCTGCCGTCCCCGCGCACGATCTCCAGCGCGATCTCGCGCACGCTCTCCTGCATCCGCAGCATGGGCGCGTAGTGCGTCTCGTGGTAGATCCGGCCGCCGGGCGTGAGCAGGTCCGCAAACGTGGTCCTGCCGAGCAGGTCCTCGCGACGTCGCCCACTGAGCGCCAGGAACGTCTCGTTGACCTTGATCACGGTGCCGTCCGGCGTGGTGGACAGGTAGCCGCAGGGCGCGCGCTCGTAGAGCTGCTGCGGGTCGTCGTCGAGCAGCGCCTCGTAGAACGCCTCCCGTGCGGTCTCGGGCCCCACCGTCGCCTCGCCCGCTGTCAACCGAGGAACGCCGCGATGGCGGCCGTCGTCTGCTCGGGCGCGCTGAGGTTCGGGCAGTGCCCCACCGCGTCGAGCAGGACGAGCTCGCTGCCCGGGATCGCGTCCCGGACGTACTCCCCCACCACTGTCGGCGCGATCGCGTCCTGGCGGCTCTGCAGCACCAACGTCGGGGTGGTGACCCGGGACAGGTCGGCCCGGTTGTCGGAGAGGAACGTGACGCGCGCGAAGCGTCGGGCGATGTCGGGGTCGGTGCGGCAGAAGCTCTCGGTGAGCTCGGCCCCGAGCTCGGGCCGGTCCGGGTTGCCCATGATCACCGGGGCCATCGCGCTCGACCAGCCCAGGTAGTTGCTGTCCAGCGACTCGAGCAGCTCGTCGATGTCCTGGCGGCCGAACCCGCCCACGTAGCCCTCGTCGTCGATGTAGCGCGGCGACGGCCCGACCAGCACCAGCCGGGCGAACCGGTCCGGCTCCTTCACGGATGCGAGCACGCCGATCATGGCCGAGACCGAGTGGCCCACGAACACCACGTCGTGCAGGTCGAGGTCGCGGCAGATCGCCAGCACGTCGTCGGCGTAGCCGTCGAGGGTGGCGTACCTGTCCCGGTCGTAGGCCGCCAGGTCCGAGCCCCCCGCACCCACGTGGTCGAAGAGGACGACCTTGTAGCGGTCGGCGAACGCGGGTGCCACGAACCGCCACATGTGCTGGTCGCAGCCGAAACCGTGCGCGAAGAGCAGCGGCTGCCCGTCGGGGCGGCCGCTGACCGTGAGGTTGTGCGTTGCCACCACGTCCACGCCTGCGACTGTACGCTGCACGGCCGGGCCGGGGAGCACCTCGCCCTACCTCACCTTCTGACCCGGTCCCGGGACCGCTGCGACACAATCGCCCCATGTCGACCCGCACCCGCCGCCGTACCGACGTCCTGGGCAAGCCCTACTACGCCGAGACGATCGAGCTGCCCGACGACGACGAGGGCCGCGTCGTGGCCACCCTGGTGCGGCGCAAGGCCACGCAACGCGCGTCGCGCAAGGCGGTCCTGCACGTGCACGGGTTCGCGGACTACTTCTTCCAGACCCCGGCGGCGGACTACTGGACCGCGCGTGGCTACGACTTCTACGCCCTCGACCTGCGCAAGTACGGCCGGTCGCTGCTTCCGCACCAGACCCCCAACTTCACCACCGACCTGAGCGCCTACTACCCCGAGATCGACGAGGCGTTCCAGATCGTCACCGAGCGCGAGGGGCACGACCACGTCGTCGTCAGCGGGCATTCCACGGGCGGCCTGGTGATGGCGCTGTGGGCGCACGACACCCGCCCGGAGCTGGCGGGCATGGTGCTCAACTCGCCGTGGCTGGACCTGCACGGCTCGTTCCTGCTGCGCACCGCCGGCACCAAGGCGATCGACCAGATCGGCGGCCGCCGGCCCTACCTGGCGATCCCCCGCGACGTGTCCGGCTTCTACGCCCAGAGCCTGCACCGTGAGCACCGCGGCGAGTGGGACTTCTCCCTGGACTGGAAGCCGCTGCAGTCCTGGCCCGTCTACGCGGGCTGGCTGCGCGCCGTACGTCGTGGCCACGCACGCGCCCACCGCGGTCTCGACCTGCCGATGCCGGTGCTGGTGCTCACCTCCGACCGCAGCGGCCACCCCAAGACCTACGACGACAGCTGTGACAGCACCGACATCGTGCTCGACGTCGAGCAGATCCGGAAGTGGGCGCCCAAGCTCGCCGACCACCTGACCCTGGTCCGGGTGCCCGGTGCGCTGCACGACGTGACGATGTCCCGCGAGCCTGCCCGTACGGCGGCCTTCGACCAGCTCGACCGGTGGCGCGAGGCCTACGTCGACTGAACGGGACGCCTCCCTGCCCGCGGTCCGCGCTAGGTTGCAGCCATGCCGCTCTCCACCGAGGACTTGATCGACGCGATCGAGGCGCACAGCGCCGGTCTCGCCGACGCCGCGCGAGACAACCTGGAGGCGCGGGTCCGGCACTGCCCGGACTGGACCGTCGCCGACCTGGTGCACCACGTCACCGACGTGCACTGGTTCTGGAACAAGATCGCCACCGAGCGGCCGTCCGGACCGCCCGACACCCCCGACCGGCCGGAGCGGGTGGCCGACGACCAGCTCGTCGACACGTTCCTAGCCGGCGCCGAGCGGCTGGTCGCCACGCTCCGCGACGCCGACCAGTCGGCGGCGTGCTGGACCTGGGCGCCGCACCAGCAGGACGTCGCGTTCATCACCCGCCACCAGGTCCAGGAGGCCGCGGTCCACCACTGGGACGCCGTCGACGCCGCCGACGAGGGCCTGATGCTCGAGCCCGCCATCGCCGCCGACAGCATCGCCGAGTTCCTGACGTTCTCGGTCTCCTCCGACGCCGACCCCGCCGAGCCCGAGCTCCCGTCCCTGGGCGGCAGCTTCGTGCTGCACGCCACCGACACCGACGACACCTGGACCGTCTCCGACGGCACCGCCCCCGGCACCACCCGCTTCTCCACCGACCCCGACGACGCCGCGACCGCGCCCCGGCTCAGCGCCACGGCGACCGAGCTGCTGCTCTGGCTCTACGGCCGCCTGGACATGGACACCGCACCCGTCCCTGCCGACGTGGTCGCCCGCTTCCGGGCTCTCTGCTTCACCGACTGACCGCTCCCACTCCCCCGTTACCGGAGGAAGAAGTTCAGCAGAGCGGCGACACCGACGACGACGATGAAGCCGCGCAGCACCGCGGGCGGGAGCCGGCGGCCGACGGTGGCGCCGAGCTGGCCACCGACGATCGACCCGAGGGCGATCAGTCCGGCGACCCGCCAGTCCACGTGCGCCACCACGATGAACAGCACCGCTGCCACGCCGTTGACCAGCATCGCCAGCACGTTCTTGGTGGCGTTGTTGCGCTGCATGGTCTCGTCGAGGCCGATGCCGAGGATCGCCATCAGCAGCACGCCCTGGGCGGCGCCGAAGTAGCCGCCGTAGATCCCGGCCGCGAAGACCAGCACCCACACCCAGACAGGGCCGTGGTCCGGCACGTCGACGCCCCGTGCCTCGGCCCGGGCAGCCACCCGGCGGCTGATCGCGGGTCCGACGACGACGAGCAGCACGCCGAGCGCGATGAGCACCGGCACGATCGCGTTGAACGCGCCGGGCGGCAGGGTCAGCAGCAGCACCCCGCCGGTGAGCCCGCCGAGGAGCGAGGCCGCACCGAGCCGCAGCAGCCGAGGTCGTTGGCCGGCGAGCTCGCGGCGGTACCCCAGGGCCCCCGACAGCGAGCCCGGGACGAGGCCGATGGTGTTGGACACGTTGGCCGTCACCGGCGGGACGCCCATCGCGAGAAGGGTCGGGAACGTGATCAACGTTCCCGACCCCACCACGGTGTTGATGGTGCCGGCCGCGACCCCGGCGAGCAGGACCGCGGCCATCTGGAGCAACGTCACTGGCTGGCGGGCTCCCCCGGGTCGACCGGCGGCTCGCTGCTCTCACGCGTCGGGCGGCTGGACTCCTCGGCGGCGGCGATCGCGGCCGCCACCTCCTCGTGCGTGGTCGACAGCGTCTCGTCGAGCGTGATCTCCGGCTCCGAGGGCCCCATGTCCACGCGCGTGAGCGGACCGTCGACGTCGTCGGGGATGCCCTTGAGCGAGTTCATCGTGGAGCCGAGGCCCTCGAGCGCGCGGCCGATCTCCGACGGCACGATCCAGAGCTTGTTGGCGTCGCCCTGGGCGATCTTCGGCATCATCTGGAGGTACTGGTAGGCCAGCAGCGACTGGTCCGGGCGGCCGTCGTGGATCGCCTGGAACACCGTCTGGATGGCCTGGCCCTCACCCTGGGCCCGCAGGATCGAGGCCTCACGGTCCGCCTGCGCACGCAGGATCTGCGACTCGCGAGCGCCCTCCGCGGACAGGATCGCGGACTGCTTCGAGCCCTCGGCGGTGAGGATCGCGGCCTGCCGCTGCCCCTCCGCGGTCAGGATGACCGCGCGCTTCTCGCGGTCCGCGCGCATCTGCTTCTCCATCGAGTCCTTGATGGACGGCGGCGGGTCGATGCCCTTGAGCTCGACGCGGTTCACGCGGATGCCCCACTTGCCGGTGGCCTCGTCGAGGACCCCGCGCAGCCGGCTGTTGATGTTGTCGCGGCTGGTCAGGGTCTCCTCGAGGTCCATGCCGCCGACGATGTTGCGCAGCGTGGTCATCGTGAGCTGCTCGACGGCCTGGATGTAGTTGGCGATCTCGTAGGTCGCCGACACCGGGTCGGTGACCTGGAAGTAGATGACCGTGTCGATCGAGACGACCAGGTTGTCCTCGGTGATCACCGGCTGCGGCGGGAACGAGACCACCTGCTCGCGCAGGTCGATCATGTAGCGCACCTTGTCGACGAACGGCACCACCACGTTGAGGCCCGCCGGCAGGGTCACCTTGTACTTGCCGAACCGTTCCACGATCGCGGCGCGTGCCTGCGGCACGATCCGGACCGTCCTCGCCAGCACGACCACGGCGAAGACCGCGATCAGTGCCAGCAGCACCAGTGCGACAGGCATGGCGCCCCCATTCCTCGTTGTTTGGTTGCTACCCGAGCTCGGGGACCGCGTGCACGAGTGCGGTGGCCCCCTTGATCTGGAGTACGTCGACCCTGGTCCCCTCAGGGATCACCAGCGTGTCGTCGTACGGCCGGGCGGTCCACAGCTCGCCGTTGATGCGCACCTGGCCGCCGTCGGCGGAGATCTCGCTGACCGCCACGCCCTGCTTGCCGACCAGGGCGTTGTGGCCCAGCGTCAGCTCGGGGCCTGCGTGCAGGCGCCGGACGATGTTGGGCCGCACCAGCGCCAGCATGCCCACCGACGTCGCGAGCGCGGCGACCACCTCGACGGCCACGCCGAGCCCCGCGAACGACAGCACCATGCCGACCAGGGCTCCACCAGCCAGCATCAGCAGGATCAGGTCCAGGCTGGCGAGCTCGGCCAGGCCGAGGACGACGGCGAGCGCCAGCCATGCCTGCCATGCCTCGAACCAGTCCGGAGCGATCATGGCCCCAGCCTATCCACGCTCACACGTGGCGGTGCCGAAGCCGGCGGCGCGCCGCCCAGCGACCGTCCTCGTGCTGCAGGGCGAGCGGCATCCCGAAGGTCGTGGACACGATCTCCTCGGTCAGCACGTGCTCCATCGGACCGGCGGCGACGACCGCGCCCTTGCGCAGCAGCAGCGCGTGCGTGAAGCCGGGCGGGATCTCCTCGACGTGGTGGGAGACCAGCACCGTCGCCGGGGACGCCTCGTCCATGGCCAGCACGGACAGCGTCGAGACGAGGTCCTCGCGGCCACCGAGGTCGAGGCCGGCGGCGGGCTCGTCGAGCAGCAGCAGCTCGGGGTCGGTCATCAGCGACCGCGCGATCTGGACACGCTTGCGCTCACCCTCGGACAGGGTGCCGAACGTGCGGTCGGTCAGGTGCGGGACGCCCACCTCGGTGAGCAGGTCCTCGGCGCGCTGGTGGTCGAGCTCGTCGTAGTGCTCGCGCCAGCGGCCGATCACGCCGTAGGAGGCCGAGACCACCACGTCGTGCACCCGCTCGTCGCGCGGGATCTTCTCGGCGATGGCGGCGGAGGTCAGCCCGATCCGCGGTCGCAGGTCGAACACGTCGACGGTGCCGAGCACCTCGCCGAGGATCCCCGCGACGCCGGAGGTCGGGTGGATCTGGGCGGCGGCGACCTGCAGGAGGGTGGTCTTGCCGGCTCCGTTGGCGCCGAGGATCACCCAGCGCTCGTCCTCCTCGACCGTCCAGTCGACCCCGTCGAGCAGGGTCGCAGTGCCCCGTCGGACGGTCACGCCTGCGAGCTCGAGAACCGCGTCCATGTCTCCCTCGTGCTGGTTCGGCTGGTGCTGCGGGCCACAACCTACGGCACGCAGTACGGCGTCCGCGCGCCGGGCGCGACACGGCAGGGGACCGGGATTTCGTAGCCTCGTCGCCGTGACGACCTCCTCCGCGCTGCCCCTCTCGGCCCGGCTGGCGCTCTGGTACTCCGCCTGGGCCGCGGGCGCGGTGAGCCTCGACGAGGCCCGCGACGCCGTGGTCGGCGAGGACACCGCGCACGACGTCGTGGGCCTGCCCGACCGTGACGAGCCGGTGCCGCTGATCCTGGCGCTGGGCCTGCTGCGCACCGAGGGCGCGACCGCGGCGGGCATCGCGCTGCCGGTGCCGGGCGACCCGCTCGGGCTCGCCGGACCGACCGGCTTCAACGCCGACGTCATCGAGGCCGGCGAGGGCGTCGTGCTCGAGGGCACCGACCTCGGGCTGGTGCCGCACCGGGCCGGCGCGGGTGTCGCCTGGACCTGCCACCCGGCCGCCTCGCGACGCCAGGTTCCCGACCCGTCGGAGGCGGACACGCTGCTGCGGCACGCGCTGCTCGGGGCCGCCGAGGCGCTCGCCGACCTCGACGTGGCGCGCTGGCGGCCCGAGGTCGCCGACGAGCTGATGGCCCTGCGTGGCCACGTCGACCTGGCCTTCCCGCACGCCATGGAGCCGCGCGCCGTACGTCTGGCGTCGCTGGCGCACCGGTGCCGGGTCATCGTCGACCTGGCGCTCGAGGACGACGGCGGCAGCGTGACCGCGGCCGAGGCGGACGCGCGCCGTCAGGCGCTCGCGCCGCTCGACCACGCTGCGAGACGCGGTCTGGTCGCGGCCTGCACCTATCCGTGGCCCCGCTAGCCTCCTCGGTGTCATGACACCGCTTCACGCCGGGACCGACGAGGCTCCCAAGACGCTGCTGATCACGCTGACCGGCAAGGACCGCCCCGGCGTGACCTCCACCGTGTTCAGCACCCTGGCCTCCTTCGGCGTCGAGGTCCTCGACATCGAGCAGATCGTGCTGCGGCGCAGGCTCGTCCTCGGCGTGCTGGTGACCGCCCCGCGCGGTGACTGGAAGGCGCTGCGGGCCGCGATGGAGCGGGTCGGCGGCGAGCTCGACATGCAGGTCGACGTGGACCGCGGCACCGGCGACAACCGGGGCCGGGCCGAGGGCCGCAGCCACGTCACCGTGCTCGGCGTTCCGCTGCGCCCGGCCGCGGTCGCCGCGATCGCCGGGCGGATCGCCGACACCGGCGCCAACATCGACCGGATCGAGCGGATGGCCCGCTACCCGGTCACCGCGATCGAGCTGCACGTGTCGGGCGCCGACCCGGACCGGCTGCGGCTCACCCTCGCCGAGGAGGCCGCCCGGCAGAAGGTCGACGTGGCCGTCCAGCCGGCGACCCTGCTGCGGCACGGGATGCGCCTGGTGGTGATGGACGTCGACTCCACGCTCGTGCAGGGCGAGGTCATCGAGATGCTGGCCGAGCGCGCCGGCTGCCTCGACGAGGTGGCCCGGGTGACCGAGGCCGCGATGGGCGGCGAGCTCGACTTCGAGGAGTCCCTGCTGCGCCGGGTCGCGCTGCTCGAGGGGCTCGACGCGTCCGCGCTCGACGACGTGTACGACGGCCTGGAGCTGTCCCCGGGTGCCCGGACGCTGGTGCGCACCCTGAAGCGGCTCGGCTACCGGTTCGCGATCGTGTCCGGAGGCTTCACCCAGGTCACCGACCGGATCGCCGCGGACCTCGGCATCGACTTCTCGGCCGCCAACGAGCTCGAGGTCGTCGACGGCCGGCTCACCGGTCGCATCGTCGGCCCCGTGGTGGACCGGGCCGGGAAGGCGGAGGCGCTGCGCCGGTTCGCCGAGAGCGCGGGCGTGGCCATCGGTGCGACGGTCGCGGTCGGCGACGGCGCCAACGACCTCGACATGCTCGCCGCGGCCGGTCTCGGGATCGCGTTCAACGCCAAGCCCGTCGTGCAGCGCGCCGCCGACACGGCCGTCAACGTGCCCTACCTCGACGCGATCATGTACCTGCTGGGAATCAGCCGCGAGGAGGTCGAGGCGGCCGACAAGGAGGCCGGCTTCGTGACGCCGGCACCGCCGCTCTAGCTCGAGTAGAAGCCGACCAGGCGGCCGGACTCGTAGGCCAGGTCCGCCCACGGGTCGGCGACGTCGAAGACTGCGAGCGCGCCCGTCGGGAAGCCGCGCAGCAGCCCCTCCAGCGCGCGGGCCTCGCCCTCGCCGTCGTCGAGCAGGTGGCACAGGTAGGACGCCGTGGGGTTGTGCCCGATGAACAGCACCACCTCGGCGTCCGGGGGCGCGAGGCGCAACGACTCGAGCACCGCGTCCGGGTTGCCGTGGTAGAGCGCCTCGTCGACGGTCTCGTCCACGTCGCAGTCCGCGGCCTCGGCCACGACCTCCCAGGTCTGCACCGTCCGCGTCGCCGGCGAGACGACCACGTAGTCGGGTCGCAGCCCGGCCGCAGCGAGGTGCGCACCGGCACCCGCGGCCTCGACCCGGCCGCGGTCGGTGAGCGCTCGTGCGTGGTCGCTGGGGGCGAAGGGCTCGGCCTTCGCGTGCCGCATCACGATCAACGTCCGCCGCTGTGTCACGGGGCCACTGTTGCACCCCGTAGGCTGCGCTGCATGCTGAACGGTCCAGAACACGTAGCCAGCCCCGGTCCGCTGATCGCCATCGGTGGAGCCGAGGACAAGCTCGGGAAACGGACCGTGCTCAAGCGCTTCGTCGCCCTCGCGGGCGGTGAGGACGCACGCATCGCCGTGATCCCCACCGCCTCCTCCCTCGGTCCCGAGGTGATCGAGGTGTACGACGCCCTCTTCCGTTCCCTCGGCGCCCGCGAGGTCGTCCCGGCCCGCCCGGAGACCCGCGAGGAGGCGGAGGACCCCGACCTGGTCAAGCGTCTCGACGACGTCACCGGCATCTTCATGACCGGCGGCAACCAGCTCAAGCTGTCCGCGATCGTCAACGGCACCGCGTTCGGTGAGGCGATCATGGCCGCCCACCAGCGCGGCGTCGTGGTCGCGGGCACCAGCGCCGGAGCGAGCATCCAGTCCTCGCACATGGTCGCGTTCGGCTCCGGCGGCTCCACCCCCAAGCAGCGGATGACCCAGCTCGCGGCCGGCCTCGGCCTGATCCGCGACGTGGTCATCGACCAGCACTTCGGCCAGCGCAACCGTTACGGACGGCTGCTGATGCTGGTCGCGCAGAGCCCCGGCCTGCTCGGCATCGGCGTCGACGAGGACACCGGCGCCGTGATGACCCAGGAGGACGGCCACGAGATCCTGCGCGTCGTCGGTCGCGGCGTGGTCACGATCTTCGACGGCCGCAACATCGTCTCCAACGCCCACGAGGCGCGCCGGGCGGCGCCGCTGCTCGCGTCCGGCGTGGTCATGCACGTGCTGCCCGAGGGCTCCGTGTTCGACCTGACCGACAAGACGTTCCTGCCGCAGAAGCCCAAGGTCGACCCGTCCGAGGCCGAGGAGCTCGCGGTTGCGGGACGCGACCTCAAGCGGTTGGCTCGAGACATCGCCGCGGGCGACATCTCGCCCACGGTGCTGCGCCGCCGCCTCGCCCGACAGCAGACCGAAGGAGATCGCCCATGACGACCGACCAGACCCGGATGGCCTCCCGCCCCAGCCCCGACCTCGCGATCGTCGAGACCCGGGTCTACCGCGGCGCCAACGTCTGGTCCTACGACAAGGCGATCCACCTCGTGGTGGACCTCGGCTCGCTCGAGGACTTCCCCACCAACACGATCACCGGCTTCACCGACAACCTGGTGCAGATGCTGCCCGGGCTGCGTGAGCACTCCTGCTCGCGCGGCCGCCGCGGCGGCTTCGTGGAGCGGCTCAACGAGGGCACCTGGCTCGGGCACGTCGCCGAGCACGTGGCGCTCGCGCTCCAGCAGGTCGTCGGCCACGACATCCGGCGCGGCAAGACCCGCCAGGTCAAGGGCGAGCGCGGCCGCTACAACATCGTCTACGGCTACGTCGACGAGCAGGTCGGCCTCGCGGCGGCCAAGCTCGCCGTACGCCTGGTCAACCACCTGGTCGAGGCCGACCCGGAGTTCGACTGGGAGAAGGAGCTCGAGTCCTTCATCCTGCGTGCCGAGCGGACCGCGTTCGGCCCGTCCACGCAGGCCATTCTCGACGAGGCCGTCTCCCGCGACATCCCCTGGATCCGGCTCAACCAGCACTCGCTGGTGCAGCTCGGCCAGGGTGTGCACGCCAAGCGGATCCGCGCCACGATGACCTCGGCGACCAGCGCCATCGCGGTCGACGTGGCCTCCGACAAGGACCTCACCACCCGGCTCCTCGGTGCCGCCGGCCTGCCGGTGCCCAAGCAGGAGTCGGTGCGTACGGCGGACCAGGCTGTCGCGGTGGCGGGTCGGATCGGCTACCCCGTCGTGGTGAAGCCGCTCGACGGCAACCACGGCCGCGGGGTGTGCCTGGACCTACGGGACGAGACCGACGTCCGTGCGGCGTTCCCGGTCGCGCAGGACCAGAGCCGGCGCGGCTGGGTGATCGTGGAGTCCTACATCACCGGCCGCGACTACCGCTGCCTGATCATCGACGGCAAGCTCGCCGCGGTGGCCGAGCGGGTCCCGGCGCACGTCATCGGCGACGGCCAGACCAGCATCGAGGACCTCGTCGAGCTCACCAACGCGGATCCGCGCCGCGGTGTCGGCCACGAGAAGGTGCTCACCCGGATCAAGGTCGACGACGCGGCGGTCGAACTGCTGGCCGACCAGGGCTACAAGCTCGCCGACGTACCGCCGGCCGGCGAGATGGTCAAGCTGACCCTGACCGGCAACATGTCCACCGGCGGCATCTCGATCGACCGCACCTTCGAGGCGCACCCGGAGAACGTCGAGATCGCCGAGGAGGCCGCCCGCATGGTCGGCCTCGACATCGCCGGCATCGACTTCATCTGCCCCGACATCACCGAGCCGGTCCGCGAGACCGGCGGCGCGATCTGCGAGGTCAACGCCGCCCCCGGCTTCCGGATGCACACCCACCCGACGATCGGCGAGCAGCAGTTCATCTCCAAGCCCGTCGTGGACATGCTCTTCCCGCCGGGCGCGCCCAGCCGGATCCCGATCGTCGCGGTGACCGGCACCAACGGCAAGACCACGACGTCGCGGATGATCTCCCACATCTTCAAGGGGATGGGCCGCAAGGTCGGGATGACCTCCACCGACGGCGTCGTGATCGACGAGCGGCTGGTGATCCGGTCCGACGCGTCCGGCCCGAAGTCGGCCCGGATGGTGCTGCAGAACCCGCGCGTCGACACGGCGGTCTTCGAGGTGGCCCGTGGCGGCATCCTGCGTGAGGGCCTCGGCTACGAGCGCAACGACGTGGCCGTCGTGCTCAACGTGCAGCCCGACCACCTCGGCCTGCGCGGCATCGACACCGTCGAGCAGCTCGCGGACGTCAAGGCGGTGCTCGTCGAGGCGGTGCCGCGCGACGGTTTCGCGGTCCTCAACGCCGACGACCCGTTGGTGCGGGAGATGCGCCGCCGCTGCTCCGGCTCGGTGGTCTGGTTCTCGATGGCCGAGCCCGGCAGCGAGCCGCGCGAGATGATCGACGCGCACTGCCGTCGCGGCGGCAAGGCGCTCGTGCTCGAGCCCAGCGACCGCGGCGAGATGATCGTGGTCAAGCACGGTCGTCGCGAGATGCAGCTCGCGTGGACGCACCTGCTGCCGGCGACGTTCGGCGGCCGGGCCCGGATGAACGTCCAGAACGCGCTCGCCGCCGCTGCGGCAGCGTTCGCGTCCGGCGCCCCGCTGCACGACATCCGGCAGGGCCTCCGCACGTTCTCGACGAGCTACTACCTCTCCCCCGGGCGTCTCAACGAGGTCGAGGTCAACGGCGTCCAGGTGATCGTCGACTACTGCCACAACGCACCCGGCATGCGAATGCTCGGCGACTTCGTGGACCGGGTCGGCGAGAGCCTGACCAGCACCAGCGAGCTCGGCAAGCCCTCGCGGATCGGTGTCATCGCCACGGCGGGCGACCGTCGAGACGACGACATGCGCGAGCTCGGCGCGATCGCGGCCCAGCACTTCGACGTGGTCGTGGTCCGCGAGGACGTGCAGCTGCGCGGCCGCAAGCGCGGGGAGACCGCGGCGTTCGTGGCCGAGGGTGCCCGCACCGCGGTCGCGGAGGGCGCCCGCTGCAAGCAGGTCGAGGTGATCCTCGACGAGATCGAGGCGGTCCGGCACGCGATGTCGCGCGCCAACGCCGGCGACCTGGTCGTCGTCTGCGTCGACAAGCACCCGATGGTGATGGCCGAGCTGGAGAACTGGTCCCACCAGGCCCAGGCCGGCTCGGGGTCGCTGGCCGGGGACCCCGACTTCACCCCGCCGGCGCAGCCGGAGAACCCCGCCTGACCTGACACGGAAGCCCCCGGCCGGCCGGTCTGGGCCGGACATCCACCAAGAGGGTGGTTTTGTCCTGTTCCCCGGCGACCGGGGGCGGCGGCGTGCTGCGATAGCGCTCATGGCCCCCCGCACCGGACTCCCCCGGGCCGTGCGGCGGCTGCTGGCGTTCTCGACAGCGGTCGCGCTCGTGACCACGGTTGTCGTCGCCGTGCCCGCCGGCAAGCACCTGGTGCACGCCGCCGGCGTGGCGCAGACGGTCTACGAGGTGGTCTTCTACCTCGGGGCGTTCTCGATGATCGGCGTCATCGTGATGCGGGCCCGCAGCGCCCGCGAGGGTCGCACCGGCTGGCTGCTGCTGAGCCTGGGCCCCGTGTCGTTCCTGTGCGGCTCCACGGTCTTCCAGACCCTGGCCGCCGGCCAGCCGAGCCCCAACCTCGCCGACCTGTTCTTCCTGGCGGTCTACCCGCTCACCTTCGCCGGGCTCGTGCTGCTGTTCCGCAGGCAGGCGGGCCGCACCCCGGCCGCGCTCTGGCTCGACGGCCTGGTCGGCGGGCTCGGGGTCGGCTCCCTGGGCGCGCGCTACGTGCTCCAGCCGGTCATGCACGTCGGGCCGGGCTCGGCCGCCGCCGTGACGACCACGCTGGCCTACCCGGTCTGCGACCTGGTGCTGCTGATCATGATCGTCTCGATGATCGGCATCCTGCGGCACGACGCGGGACCGCAGTGGTTCTTCCTGCTGGCCGGCTACGTGGTGCTGGCGGGCACCGACTCGGTGTTCCTGATCCAGACCTCCCTTGGCACCTACGAGACGCCGTCGCTGCTCGACCACGGCTGGCAGGTCGCGTTCATGCTGGTCGCCTACGCCGGCTGGAACCGTCCGGGCCGCGGGCAGTCCAAGCGCAACGTGTCCTCCCTGTCCGTGGTGCCCGTCGCCTCCGCCCTGGCCGCCACCGTGGTGCTCGTGGACTCCACCGGGACCACCCAGCCCCTGCCGACGCTGCTGGCCGCCGGCACGGTGGTGCTCACCCTGGTCCGGCTCGCCGTCACCATCCGCGAGACCACGCGGCTGGCACACACCGACCGGCTCGCCCGCACCGACGAGCTCACCGGCCTCGCCAACCGCCGCGCCTTCTACGAGCGGGCCCGGGTGCTCTCCTCCGAGCACGCCGCGACCGGTGCGCAGCACGCGGTCCTGCTGGTCGACCTGGACCGCTTCAAGGAGGTCAACGACTCCTTCGGCCACCTCGTCGGCGACGACCTGCTCCGGCTGGTCGGTCCCCGGCTGGCGGCCCAGTGCGGTCCGGGCGACCTGATCGCCCGGCTCGGCGGCGACGAGTTCGGCATCGTGGTCACCGGCAGCCTGGACGGCGAGACGGTCGCCGCGCGGCTGACCCGCAGCCTGGAGCAGCCGTTCGTGCTGCGTGACCTGACGGTGCAGATCTCCGCGAGCGTCGGCATCGCGCACTTCCCCGAGGACGGCACCGACGGCGCCACCTTGCTGCAGCGCGCGGACGTGGCGATGTACGTCGCCAAGCGCACCCGCACCGGCTGGCGCGCCTACGACGCCGCCGAGGACCCCAACAGCCCCGAACGGCTCTACCTGCTCGACGCACTGCGCGGCGTGCTCGCCGACGGCGGCCGCGGCCTCGAGCTGCACTACCAGCCCAAGCTCGGCCTCGGCGACGGCCGGCTCACCGGCGTGGAGGCGCTGGTCCGCTGGCGGCACCCCCAGCTGGGCCTGCTGCCGCCCGCCGCGTTCCTGCCGCTGATGGAGGAGTACGGCCTGAGCCGCCAGCTGACCGAGGTCGTGCTCCGCGAGGGCGTCGCCCAGTGCGCCCGCTGGCGTGCCCAGGGCCTGCACATGCCGGTCGCGGTGAACCTCCCGCCGGCGCTCTGCTCGGACCCGGCCCTGCCGTCGTACGTCCGGGAGGTGCTCGACGCCCACCGGCTGCCGGCAACATTCCTCGAGCTCGAGATCACCGAGGAGTTCCTGCTCGGGGACCTCGACGGCGCCCGGCGGGTGCTCCGCGAGCTGAGCGACCTCGGGGTGCGGGTGAGCATCGACGACTTCGGCACCGGCTACTCGTCGCTGGCCTACCTGCGCGACCTCCCGGTCGTCCAGCTCAAGCTGGACCGCACGTTCGTGACAGGCATGGAGGACGACACGACCACGGCGGCACTCGTCCGGTCGACGGTCTCGCTCTCGCACTCCCTGGGGCTGGAGATGGTCGCCGAGGGCGTCGAGACCGCTGCCGCCCTCGACCTGCTGCGCGAGGTCGGGTGCGACCAGGCGCAGGGCTTCCACATCGGCCGCCCGGTGCCCGCCGCCGAGATCACCGAGTGGCTGCTCGCCGGCGGCGACGCCGACGAGGAGTCGAAGACCGCCTGATCAGTCGACGCGGGCCGCGCGCACCTTGTCGCGCAGCACCTCCGGGGTATCGACGGTGAAGCCGGCCCCGGCGAGCCAGTCGTAGACGCCCTGCCGGTCCTCGTGGCACATCAGCGCGACCACGTCGCCCGGCGCCGCCTGCGCCACCAGCGCCCGCAGGCCCTCGACCTCGGTGGGGTACGACGCCAGGTGCGCCGCCCCGACCCGTGCGGCCCCGGCGCGGAACAGCTCGTCGAGCTCGTCGGTGCTGCGACCCCGGAGGTAGCCCGCCTTGTGGGCGATGACGGCCACGTCCGCGTCGCGGGCGCCCACCTCGCCGAGCATGCCGACGACCTCGTCCTGCCGGTCCCCGACCGCGCCGAGGGCCAGCAGCAGGCGGGCCCCGGGACGCCGTACGCCGTTCATGATCTCGAGCAGCGCCTCAAGGCCCGCCTCGTTGTGGGCGAGGTCGATGACGACGCTCACGCCGTCGTTGCTGAAGAAGTTCATCCGGCCGGGGTTGTGCTCCGGGTCGGGACGGAACGACGTGAGGCCCTCGATGACCGAGGCGCGCGGCATCCCCACCGCGAGGGCGGCCGACGCGGCGCCGAGCACGTTCTCGACGTTGAAGCGGGACAGCCCGGCCAGCGTCATCGGGATGTCGACGATCTCGACGAGCGGGTCGGGGTCGGAGTTGGGCGCCAGCACCGACAGCCAGCCGTCGATGACGGTCGTCGCCCAGCCCCCGTTGGACAGCGTCTCCCGGATCGCCGGGGAGTCGGGGTCGCGGGAGAACACCCACGCCCGGGCCTTGATGGAGGTGTGGGTGGCGTAGACGCGCGGGTCGTCGCCGTTGAGCACCACCCAGCCGGACGGCTTGGTGATCCGGCAGACCACCGACTTCACCTCGGCCAGCTGGTCGAGGGTGTCGATCCCGTGCAGGCCGAGGTGGTCCGCGGAGATGTTGGTGAACACCGAGACGTCGTTGGAGGTCAGGCCGATTCCCTTGAGCAGGATGCCGCCGCGGGCGGTCTCGGTGACCGCGAGCTGCACCTGCTTGTGCGCGAGCACCCGGCCGGCACCGCTGGGGCCCGAGTAGTCGCCCGGCTCGACGAGCACGCCGTCGACGTAGATGCCGTCGGTGCTCGACCAACCCACGTGCAGGCCACGGGTGCGGGCGATGTGCGCGACCAGCCGCGAGGTCGTCGTCTTGCCGTTGGTGCCCGTGACCGCGACCACCGGCACCCGCGGACGCAGCGTGGTCGGGCCGGGGCCTGCCTCCGACTGGCGCACGGACTCCGAGGCCCTGCTCACCAGAGCCTCGATGTCGGGGTCGCGCATCGCGTCGAGGACTTGCGCGACGGCGTTGCCCAGGGCCTGCGCTCGGGTCCGGTTCCGCCAGGGGTAGGCGACCACGATCCGGTGCACGTCGGTGGTGGGGCGCACCCGCACGCCGAGCCGGGTGATGCCGGCCTCGCTGGCCACCTGACGGACCAGCCGGGCGACCGCCCGGCCGGCGAACCGCTGCCGGAACCCGCTGCCGGGCTTGCCCGGCCGGGCCTTCACGAGTCCGATCCTGCTCGCGAACCGGAGCGCGTCCTCCTCGGGCGCGTCGATCAGCCTGGTCAGGTCGAGGGTCAGCTTGATCGCGGCGCGGGTGAAGTACAGGTTGGGCCCCTCGAGGACCCGGAGCTCGACGAGTGCAGGATTCACCCGCTGAACGCTAGCCGACCGCCCTACGCCCCCATCGCGTGGTAGCCGCCGTCGACGTGCACGATCTCGCCGGTGGTCGCCGGGAAGAAGTCGGACAGCAGCGCCACGACCGCCTTGGCCGTGGGCTCGGAGTCCTTCTCGTTCCAGCCCAGGGGCGACCGGTCGCTCCACATCGACTCGAGCTCCTCGAAGCCCGGGATCGCCTTGGCAGCAAGGGTCTTGAGCGGTCCGGCGGAGACCAGGTTGACGCGGACGCCCTTGGGGCCGAGGTCGCGGGCCAGGTAGCGCGAGCAGGACTCCAGGCCCGCCTTCGCGACACCCATCCAGTCGTAGGCGGGCCAGGCGACGGTCGCGTCGAACGTCAGCCCGACGACCGAGCCGCCGTCGGCCATCAGCGGCAGGCACGCGGTCGAGAGCGACTTCAGGGAGTAGGCCGAGACCTGGACGGCCTGGGCGACGTCCTCCCAGGGGCCGTCGAGGAACTTGCCGCCGAGCAGCGTCTCGGGGTTGCCGTAGGCGATCGAGTGCACCACGCCGTCGAGGCCGTCGACGTACTCGCGGACCGCCTCGGGCAGCCGCTCGAGGTGCTCAGGGTCGGTGACGTCGAGCTCGATCACCGGCGCAGGCTGCGGCAGCCGGTTGACGATGCGGCGGGTGATGCCCAGCGCGCGGCCGAAGTTGGAGACCAGCACGGTCGCGCCCTGCTCCTGCGCCACGCGCGCCACGGCGAAGCCGATGGAGGTGTCCATCGTGACGCCGGCGACCAGGATGCGCTTGCCCTCGAGAATGCCCATGCTGTGCTGCTCCTTCGTCAGTGTGGTCTCGCCGAGCTCGACCAACGGGGGTGTGGTCAGTGGCCCATGCCGAGGCCGCCGTCGACGGGGATCACGGCCCCGGTGACGTAGCCGGCCGCGTCGGAGGCCAGGAACTGCACGACCCCGGCGATCTCCTCGGTGGTGGCGTAGCGGCCGAGCGGGATCTGCGCCTTGTACTCCGCCTTCTTCTCCTCGGGGAGTACGGCGGTCATCTCCGTCTCGACGAAGCCGGGGGCGACCACGTTGGCGGTGATCGAGCGGCTGCCGAGCTCGCGCGCGATGGAGCGCGCCATGCCGACCAGCCCCGCCTTGCTGGCGGCGTAGTTGACCTGGCCGGCCGACCCGAGCAGGCCCACCACCGAGGAGATGAAGATGATCCGGCCACGCCGCAGCCGCAGCATGCCCTTGGCGGCACGCTTGGCGACCCGGAACGAGCCGGAGAGGTTGGTGTCGATGACCCGGCCCCACTCCTCCTCGCCCATGCGCAGCAGCAGGGTGTCGGCGGTGATGCCGGCGTTGGCGACGAGCACCTCGACCGGTCCGTGCGCCGCCTCGACCTCCGCGAACGCCGCGTCCACGGCCTCCGGGTCGGTCACGTCGCACTTCACGCCGAGCGTGCCCGCCGGGGGCTCACCGCTGCGGTAGGTCACGGCCACCTGGTCGCCGGCCAGCACGAACGCTTCCGCGATCGCCTTGCCGATGCCGCGGTTGCCGCCGGTCACGAGTACTGATCTGCTCACGAGCGACGACGCTATCGGCTACCCGCGGGTACCTGTAATCAGTCGTCTTCCAACCGGAAGCCGACCTTGAGGCCGACCTGGAAGTGCTCGACGTCGCCGTCCTTGACCTGGCCGCGGACCTGGGTGACCTCGAACCAGTCGAGGTGGCGCAGGGTCTGCGAGGCCCGGCCGAGGCCGTTGCGGATGGCCTGGTCGATGCCGTCGGGCGAGGTGCCGACGATCTCGGTGACGCGGTACGTGCGGTTGGACATGGGTCCTCCTGGGCTCGGTTCCTGGCCCGATCGTAGGGCTCGTGCAGGCGAGGTACCGTGGGGGCATGGCCAGGCACGAGAAGCAGCGCCGTGGCCGCTCGGAGGACGAGGCGGTGCGGATCACCAGCGCCGCACGCAGCCACAGCGACGACATCAGCAGCCGCCAGCGCCGCTACGTCATCTCGATGACGGTGCGCACCTTCTGCTTCATCCTCGCCGTCGTCTTCCGCGAGCAGCACCTCGTGATGTGGATCTTCATCATCGCCTCGTTCCTGCTGCCCTACGTCGCCGTGGTGATGGCCAACGGCGGCGCCTCCCCCGACCCGGACAGCTCGGAGTACGTCGCTCCGGACCCCTCTCGCCCGGCACTGGGACCTGGGTCACACGAGTGACGGATGGGACTGGTCCAGACTTTTACGACGGGCCGGTGAGCCAACAACGGGAGTCTTGGACTTGCCGCACCGCGTCGTGCAAGGATGAACTCCGCTAGCTCAGCCTCCCCCGTCTGAGCTAGCGCCAGGCGGTGCCGGACGACTTCCCCCGTGGTCGTCCGGCACCGCCTTCTTTGTTGCCCGCTCTGCCCCCTCGCCACCGAGGAGAACGCCCCGTGACACCCCCTGCACCGCCCCCTGAAACACCCTCCGCGACGCCTGGTGACGCCGTACCGGACGAGGAGCCGGCGACCTGCTCGGCACGCGGCTGCACCGCCCCCGCGGTCTGGCAGCTGCTGTGGAACAACCCGAAGCTGCACACGCCCGAGCGCCGCAAGACCTGGCTCGCGTGCGAGGACCACCGGGCGTCGCTGAGCGACTTCCTCGGTGCCCGCGGCTTCCTCCGCGGGGTCGAGCCGCACCCCTGAGCGGGTCGTCCGAACGGTCAAATCCACAGGACATCCACGCGACTGCAACAAAAAACCGCGGACCGGACGGTCTCTGCCCGATACTGAGGACGTTGAGCCACCGGGACGGAGGGATCTCATGGCGCGACCCGCACCCGCCGCGCTTCCCGCGCGCAGCAAGTGGTTCAACCTCGGCGTGATGACCGCCGGCCTGCTGCTGCTGGCCGAGGCGGCCTTCGGTGTGTACACGAGCGGCAGAGGTCTGCCGGCCTGGGCGCTGGCCACCATCCCGCTGATCGTGATCATCGCGAAGTTCCCGATGGTGCTCGACCGTGGGGACGGCGGTGTCGAGGTCGGCTTCGACTCCGCCATCTTGATGTTCCTGCTCTGCACGCTCCGCACCCCCAGCGAGGGCGTGCTGGTCTGGGGTCTGGGCGTGATCGTCACCCAGCTCACCACCGACAAGCGTGCTCTCTACAAGGCCTTCAACATCGGCGTCGGCACCATCGGCGGTGCCGTGGCGGCCACCATCATCACCGTCGTCCGCGACGACCAGCGCGGGAAGCCCCAGGAGCTGCTCGGGGTCGGACTCGCCGCTGCCGCCTACTTCGCGATCGACTTCCTGCTCACCGCCCTCACGTTGAGCCTGGAGAACCGCACCAAGATCCGCGAGCACGTGCTCCAGCGCGGGACCCTGATCGCGATCGCCTGCTTCGTGCCGTTCGACTCGATCGGCTACCTCGGCGCGATCGTCAACGGCGACCACCAACGCCAGTGGGCGCTGGCCCTGCTCGCGGTACCCCTCGCCGTGCTTCTGGTGGCGACCCGCGCGGTCAGCCACGGCTCCGAGAACGCCCGCCGCCTCAGCGTGCTCTTCGAGGCCGCGATGCGCGCCCAGACCCTGTCCGACGCCCGCCAGGTCGTCGACGCGCTGATCGACGACGCGCGCCGGCTGCTGCGCATCCAGGCCGTCGAGATCCGGGCCACCCCGCCCGGCGCGCACGAGATCGGCGCCCAGCTGCGCGACGGCCAGCGGGACCGCTGGATCGTCGCGCCCGGCCGGCACCGGGCCCGCTCCACGATGACGGCCGACCAGCAGGCTCTCGAGGCGATGGTCGCCGTCTCCTCCGACGCGTTCGCCCGGCTGCGCCTGACCGAGGACATGACCCACCTGGCCCGGCACGACCTGCTCACCAACCTGCCCAACCGGGGACTGCTCCTCGACCGGGTCGAGCACGCCCTGCAGATGTCACGCCGCCGCAGCAGCCGGATCGCCCTGCTCTTCGTCGACCTCGACGGCTTCAAGCCCGTCAACGACCGGTTCGGCCACGCCGCCGGCGACGCGGTGCTGATCGACGTGGCGCAGCGGCTCACCGCCTGCGTGCGGCAGTCCGACACGGTGGCACGTCTCGGCGGCGACGAGTTCGCGATCCTGCTCGAGGACGTGCGCCTCGAGGAGGTCGACACCGCCTGCGGGCGGATCCTGGCGGCCCTCGGGCGTGGAGCCCACGTCGCCGGCCACCAGCTCGCCCTGTCGGCCAGCATCGGTGTCGCGCTCGGCGACAGCAGCGAGACCTCCGAGAGCATGCTCCGCAACTCCGACCTGGCGATGTACGAGGCGAAGGCCCGCGGCAAGAACCAGTTCGTCCACTACGAGCGCTCCATCGGCCGGACCCGCCTCCAGCGGCTCGAGCTCGTCGAGTCCCTGCGCGCGTCGGTCGGTGCCGGCGACCTGACCCTCGTCTACCAGCCCGTGGTGCGTGCCGCGACCGGCCGGATCACGGGTGTCGAGGCGCTGGCCCGCTGGCAGTCCAACGGCGTCAGCGTCCCTCCGGACGTGTTCATCAGGATCGCCGAGGAGACCGGCCTGATCGTGGCGCTCGGGGACGTCGTACTCGAGCAGGCCGCGCGCGACGCCGCGGTGCTGCGCGAGCTCGTCGGCCCGGAGCTGAGCATGAACGTCAACATCTCCGCCAAGCAGCTGCGCGAGGCCGACTTCGTCCCCAAGATCGACGCGATCAACAAGCGCATGGAGGGCATGCGGCTGGTCCTCGAGATCACCGAGCGCGACTGCGTCGACAACGACGACTTCACCCTCGACGCCATGGCTCGCGTCACCGCGCTGGGCGTGCACTTCGCGATCGACGACTTCGGTGTCGGCTTCTCCTCGATCGGCTACCTGCAGGACATGCCGGTCTCGATCATCAAGACCGACGCCTCGTTCTCCGAGGGCATCGACAAGGACGAGCGCTCCTGCGCGCTGCTCTGCTCGATCACGATGATGGGCCAGGCCCTGGGTCTCGACGTCGTCATCGAGGGCATCGAGCGGGCCACCCAGCTCGAGCACCTCTGCGACCACGTGCACGCGCCCTACGGCCAGGGCTACCTGATGCACCGGCCGATGCCGCTCGAGCAGCTCGTCACCGTGCTCCGCGAGAACCACGGTCTCACCACGCTCGAGGACACCCCGGCCGCCACGCTCTGACGGCCCGTGCACCCATCTCGTCCCACCCTGTTCCTGACCGCCGGCCTCCCCGGGGCCGGCAAGACCACCCGTGCCCGGGAGCTGGTGCGCGAGCACGGCATCCTGCGACTCACCCCGGACGAGTGGATGGCCCCCCTCTTCGGCGACAGCGACGCCGACGGTCGTCGCGACATCCTCGAGGGCCGGATGATCTGGACGGCGCACGAGGTGCTCCGCAGCGGCGCCTCGGTGGTCCTGGACTTCGGCTGCTGGTCGCCCGAGGAGCGCTACGCGATCCGGGCCCTCGCCGGGCTGGCGGGAGCGGACTTCCAGCTGGAGTACCTGCGCGTCCCCGAGGCCGAGCGGCGACTCCGCTGCGACCTCCGGTGGCAGGTCGCGCCGGAGACGACGTTCGAGATGACCAGCGCCGACCACGACCGCTTCGAAGCCCTGTGCCAGCCACCCTCGGCGGCTGAGCTGTCGTACGACGCCCTCCCCCTGCCTCCTGTCGGTTTCGCGTCCTGGCCCGCGTGGGCCCGCGACCGCTGGCCGACCCTGCCCGTCCTGGACGCCCCCACTGACCACCTCCACGCCGGCGCGAGGCTCGCGGACACCCTGGTCGGGCTCACCGTCGACGACGCGAAGGAACGCATCGTGGCGGCCGGCTTCGACCCCCAGCTGGTGTCGCCGGAGGTGGACGCGGTGACGGCAGACATGCGGCCGAACCGGGTCAGCGTCGCCTACGACGCGTCCGGTCGGGTTCTCCGGGCCTGGCCCGGCTAGCCGTCACCAGACCCCGCTCGCGCTGGTCGAGCCCGTCGAGACCATTCCAGCCAGGCCGCAGATCAGTTCCATGTGGCTGCTGATCGCTCCGATTCCCAGCCATCCGGAACTGATCCACCTCTGGCCTGTGGCTCGTGTGGCGGAGGAAGAGGCCGACCGCTGTCAGTCCGCACGGCTGGCAGGTGAGCAGAAGTACGACGTCCTGTGGACGATCGCGTAGCGCGTACGGCGGATCGTCGGTGCCGGCTGATTGCCTCGAAACATGCCCCCGGAACCTCCGAAAAGTTCTTTCCACAGATGTCGAACTGGTACTCGAAAAGTGTCGGTGCCCGGTGGTTCACTGGGTTCTATGACGACAGACACCCGAGCACCTGAGCAGCTGGCCCCCGCCGGCGCGCTCGAGGGTGCGCGCGCGTGTCTGGTCGAGCTGACCCAGGAGCTGTGGGCCGCCAAGTCCAAGGCCGAGCTGCTGGCCGCGAAGGAGGCGATCGAGCGGACCCGCTCGACGCTCGCCGCCCTCGACGCGAAGGTGTGCCTCGAGATCGAAGCCTCCGGTGCCGCCCGCGACGAGGGGTGGGCGTCCGCGAAGGCCTACGTCACCGCGGTCTCCGGGGGCCGCAACAGCACCGGATCCCGCACCCTGCGCCTCGCTCGCGACCTGGAGGCGGACCGGCAGATGACCGCCGACGCGTTGGCTGCCGCGGTGATCTCCCCGGACCAGGCCGAGGTGATCGTGGACGCGATCCGCAAGCTTCCGGTCAGTGCTGCGGTGCGGGACGAGGCGGAGGTGGTGCTGCTGCAGAAGGCACAGCACCTCAACGCCAGCGACCTCGCCAAGGCCGCCGAGCACGTCCTCGAGGACGTCGACCCCGACGGCACCGAACAACGTGAGGAAGCAGCCCTCGACCGACTCGAACGCTCCGCGCACCTGGGCCGGTTCCTCAACATCCGCCACGACGGCCTCGGCGGCGCGTACCTCAAAGGCCGGGGCACCGTCGAGGACGTCGCCGTCATCGAGACCGCGCTGGCCTCCCTGTCGCGTCCGCACCCCGCCAGCGACCCGGCCGCCGACGCCACGAGTGAGTACGGCGCCTCCGACCCCGACTGCGGCATGGACGGGAAAGACGCCCGCGACCACGGCGCCCGCACCTGGGACGCCCTGGTCGAGACCTGCCAGCTCGCCCTCGACGCCGAGGTGATGCCCGAGGACCACGGCCACAAACCCCGCGTCGCGGTCACCGTCGACCTCGAAACCCTCCAAGGCCAGGTCGGCACCGCCACGCTCGGGACTGATGACGACCTCTCACCCGAAGCCGCCCGCCGGTTGGCGTGCGACGCCGACATCCTCCCCGCCGTCATGGGCGGCAAGACCGCGGTCTTCGACACCGCGCTCACCCAACGCCTCGTCACCGCCGCCTTGTGGCTGGTGCTCGTCCTCCGAGACAAGCACTGCGCGTTCCCCGGCTGCCGACAGAAGCCCATCGCCTGCGACGCCCACCACATCATCCACTGGGCCCACGGCGGCCTCACCGCACTCCTCAACCTCGTCCTCCTGTGCCGGGCTCACCACAAGGTCATCCACCACACGCCCTGGCAAGTGAGGCTCAACCCGAACGACGGACGACCCGAGTTCCTGCCACCACCCGGGCGACATCGACTGTCACCCGGCTACCGGGACTCCCTCGAACCGACCGGCACAGCCGGGCCGGACGGCGAGGCGTGGATCCGGGAGTGCAGACCCCGCGGCTGACGGCCTCTGCAGCCGGGACTACCGGCTCCGGTGTCGATCGCGCACGCAGAACTCGTTGCCGTCCGGGTCGACGAGGACGGTCCACGGGACGTCGCCCTGGCCGATGTCGGCCAGGCTCGCGCCGAGGCCGAGCAGACGGGCGACCTCGGTCTGCCGGTCGCTGCCGTCGCCGGGGACGAGGTCGAGGTGCAGCCGGTTCTTGCCGGGTTTCGGCGCGACCGGTGGACCGCCCCAGGTCACCTGCGGACCGCCGTACGGCGCCCGGATGGCGGTCTCCTGGTCCTGGTCCCAGACCAGGGGCCAGCCGAGGGCGGCGCTCCAGAAGTAGCCGACCTGCTGGGAGCCGTCGCACGACAGTGCCCCGATGAACCCGCAGTCGGAGAGGAAGCCGTTGCCGGGTTCGATGACGCAGAACTCGTTGCCGGCAGGATCCGCGAGCACCACGTGCCCCTCCTCGGGGCGCTGGCCGACGTCGATGTGGCGGGCACCGAGCGACAGGGCCCGGGCGACCGTCTCCTGCTGGTCCTCGAGCGACGTGCTCGTCAGGTCGAAGTGGATCCGGTTTGCGGTTGTCTTGGGCTCCTCGGAAGCGAGGAAGCGGAGCCGGAACCCGGTGTCGTCGTTCGGGACCAGGTCGAGGTCGCCGCGTGAGTCGTCCCGGTCCCAGCCGAGGAAGCCGGCCCAGAAGTCAGCCAGCCGCGCAGGCTCGCGGGAGTCGAAGCAGAGGGCCTGGAGCTGTACCGCCATCAGCGGAGGTCAGTCGCGCTTGAGCGGCAGGTGCTCGACGACCTCGAAGCCGTTGTCCGTGCCGTCCTCGCCGACCGGCAGCTTCCTGCACACGGAGACCTCCTCGAGGCGGAACGACGTGCCCGTGAACGTCTCGAGCCGGTCGACGAGCTTCTCGAGGTAGGGCGCGGTCGTGGTCTGGGTGATGGTGCCGACCGAGAGCCACGGACGGAACTTGCGTCGGTCGACGAAGAAGCCGAGCCGCTGCACGACGACGGGGACGCCACGGCCGATCGTGCCGAGCGCGTCGACGTCACCGTCGAGCCGCGCCCACACCGAGCGGTCGCCGGGCCACTCGAGGGCCGCGCCACCGGCGAAGTGCAGCTCGGGGGCGGACCAGGACGCGGCCTCCCGCGCGATCGCCGTCTGCAGCTGGCGGGCGTCCGCCAGGGTCACGTTGCCGAAGGCCGTGATGGGGATGTGCATCGAGTCGAGGGGGACAGCGTCGAGCTCGCCCGTCCCGGGACCGACGGAACGCACCGCGTCGGCCAGCTCCGAGAGCACAGCCGCAGGCGGCATCACCGCTGCAAACAATCGCATGGGCGCAATCCAACCACCTTCGCGGGGTTTGTCCCCCGCAAACGCGCCGGATGTCTCAGCAGGCGCGCCCTCTCAGCCGCCGATCGCCGACATCGGCCGCGTCGGCTGCAGGAAACTCGCGTCGTCGATGCCGTGCCCCGGACGCTTGCCCAGCATCGCGGTGCGCCACCGGTCGGCGAGCTGCTCGTCGCTCGCGCCGGCTCGCAGCGCGGCGCGCAGGTCGGACTCCTCCCGGGCGAACAGGCAGTTGCGGACCTGACCGTCGGCGGTCAGCCGTACCCGGTCGCAGTCGCCGCAGAACGGGCGGGTGACCGACGCGATCACGCCGACCGTGCCCGGACCGCCGTCGACGGTGAACAGCTCGGCAGGGGCGCTGCCACGCGGCTCCTCGGCGGGCTTGAGCGTGAACGCGCCCTCGAGGGCGAGCAGGATCTCGTCGGCGGTGACCATCGCCTCGCGGCTCCAGCCGTGCTGGGCGTCGAGCGGCATCTGCTCGATGAAGCGCAGCGCGTAGCCGTGCTCGAGGCACCAGGCCAGCAGCTCCGGCGCCTGATCGTCGTTGACGCCGCGGAGCAGGACCGCGTTGACCTTCACCGGCCCGAGCCCGGCCTGCTGGGCGGCCGCGAGCCCGGCCACCACGTCGGCGTGCCGGTCGCGGCGGGTGATGGTCAAGAAGGTGTCCGGACGGATCGTGTCGAAGCTGACGTTGACCCGGTCCAGCCCGGCGTCGGCGAGGGCCTTGGCGGTGTGCACCAGGCCCAGGCCGTTGGTCGTCAGGGACGTCTCCGGGCGCGGCTCGAGGGCTGCGGTGCGTCGCACGATGTCGACCAGCCCGCGCCGTACGAGCGGCTCGCCGCCGGTGAATCGGACCTCGCGGACGCCGAGGTAGGTGACCGCGACGCGTACCAGGTGCACCACCTCGTCGTCGGTCAGCACCTCCTCGGTCGGCATCCAGTCCAAACCCTCCGCGGGCATGCAGTAGGAGCACCGCAGGTTGCAGCGGTCGGTCAGCGACACACGCAGGTCGGTCGCGGTGCGACCGAAGCGGTCGGTCAGGAGTCCGTTGCTCACCTCGTCAGTCTAGGTGCTGCCTGGGCGCGTGGCGGACATCACGCGGTTCCGACCGGTTCAGGGTGTGCTCAGGGCCCGGGTCTACTGTCGGGGCCGTGAGGTTCCTGTTCAGCCGTCGTTGGTTGTTGTTCGCGCTCGCCGTCGCGGCCGCGTCCTACGGCTGCTACCTCCTCGGCATCTGGCAGTTCCACCGGCTCCACGACCGCAAGGTCGAGAACGCCGTGATCATGCAGAACGAGAAGGCCGCCCCCGTGCCGGTCTCCCGGGTCGCCGGGGTCGGCCGCCAGCCCCGCTGGCGCGACGAGTGGCGCAAGGTCAGCGCCACCGGCACCTACCTCGAGGACCGCACGGTGATCATCCGCTACCAGACGCGCGACGGCGCCTCGGGCGTCGACGTGGTCACGCCGCTCCGCACGGCCAGCGGTGTCAGCCTGCTCGTCGACCGGGGGTGGATGAAGACCGGCAACACCGGCGCTCGCCCGCACGTCCCGGCGGCACGCCAGGCCCCGGTCACGGTGACCGGCTACCTGCGCGTGGACGCGACCGGCAGCTCCGCGGACGTGACCGCGCGGTCCGCACGCGCCATCTCCAGCCGCGAGATCGCGCCTACGGTCGGCACGCCCGTGTACGGCGGTTTCGTCGACGCCGCCACCGAGTCGCCGGCGCCCGCAGTGAAGCTGGTGCCGGCAGAGCTGCCCGACCTGAGCAACGGACCGCACTTCTTCTACGGCCTGCAGTGGTGGTTCTTCGGGGTGCTCGCGCTGTTCGGCTTCTGCTACCTCGCCTACGACGAGCGCCGCAAGGCGCGTCAGAGCGAGCGCAGCATCCCGCCGTCGACCGGCAGCATCACGCCCGACACGAACGAGGACGCGGGCGACAGCAGGAACGCCGCCGCGGCCCCGAACTCCTCAGGTCGCCCGTAGCGCCGGAGCGGGATCCCCGCACTCGCGCGCGCCTTGGCCTCAGCCGCGTCGCCGGTCTGCTCGTCGAGCCAGCGCACCCGGTCGGTCTCGACGCGGCCGGGCAGCAGCCCGTTGACGCGGATGCCGCGCGGGCCGAGCTCGTCGGCGAGCGTCTTGGCGACCATGGCCAGGCCGGGACGCAGGCCGTTGGAGATGGCCAGTCCGCCGATCGGCACCTTCACCGACGACGAGAGCACGAACGCGATCGCGCCGCCGTCGCCGAGCTCGCGGCCGATCTCGCGGGCCAGCCGCACACCGCCCAGGAACACCGAGCCGAGCGCGGCCTCCCAGTCGCTGTCAGGGGTGTCCATCACGCTGCCCGCGGCCGGTCCGCCCACGGAGATCAACGCACCGTCGAGGCGACCGAACGCCTCACGCGCGGCAGCGACCAGGCGGGCCGGGGTGCGGGGGTCGGCGTTGTCGGCGACCACGCCGACCGCCTTGCCCTCCCCCAGCTCCTTGGCCGCCTGCTGCACCGTGTCGTCGGTGCGGCCGGTGACCACCACCCGGGCGCCGTCGGCGACCAGGGCGTCGGCGGTCGCGCGGCCCAGGCCGCCCGACCCGCCGGTCACGATGTAGACACGTCCGTCGAGTCCGAGATCCATGCGGTCAGCCTACGCAGAGCGTGCGGAGAACTGGGTCTCGTAGAGCTGGGCGTAGAGGCCGCCCTCGGCCAGCAGGGCGGTGTGCGTGCCCGACTGCACCACCCTGCCCTGGTCGACGACCAGGATCAGGTCGGCGTTGCGGACCGTCGACAGCCGGTGCGCGATGACCAGCGAGGTGCGGCCCTCGAGCGCCTGGTCCAGGGCCCGTTGTACGGCGACCTCGGACTCGGAGTCCAGGTGGGCCGTGGCCTCGTCGAGGACGACCACGCCGGGTGCCTTCAGCAGCAGCCGGGCGATCGCGAGGCGCTGCCGCTCGCCGCCCGAAAGCCGGTAGCCGCGGTCACCCACGACCGTGTCGAGGCCGTCGGGCAGCGACTCGACGAGCGGGCGGATCTGGGCCGCCCCCAGCGCCTGCCAGATCTGGTCGTCGGTGGCCTCCGGTCGGGCGTACTGCAGGTTGGCCCGGATCGTGTCGTGGAACATGTGCGCGTCCTGGGTCACGTAGCCCACGGCGTCCTCGAGCGACTGCAGCGTCACGTCGCGGACGTCGTGACCGCCGACCCGCACGACACCCGACCCGACGTCGTACAGCCGCGCGACCAGGTGCGTGATGGTGGTCTTGCCTGCGCCCGACGGGCCGACCAGGGCGACCATCTGGCCGGGCTGCGCGGTGAAGGTGACGTCGTGCAGGATCTGGCCGGAGTCGCGGGACTCGGCGCGTGCGACCGTCTCCAGGCTGGCCAGCGACACCTCGTCGGCACGCGGGTAGCGGAACGCGACGTGGTCGAACTCCACCGACGCGGCGGTCGCGGGCAGGGCGTGCGCGCCGTCGCGCTCGGCGATCATCGAGGGCAGGTCCAGCACCTCGAAGACCCGCTCGAAGCTGACCAGGGCGGTCATCACGTCGATCCGCACGTTGGCGAGTCCCTGCAGCGGGCCCAGAAGACGCAGCAGCAGGGTGGCGAGGGCGATCATCGTGCCCACCTTGAGCGTCTGGTGGATCACGAGGTTGCCGCCGACGCCGTACACCAGCGCGGTGGCCAGCGCGGGCACCAGCATGATCGTGGCGCCGAAGACCCGGGTGATCACCGCGATCCGCACGCCGAGGTCGCGGATCACGCCGGCCTTCTGGGCGAAGTGCGCGTCCTCCTCGTCGCGACGGCCGAACAGCTTCAGCAGCATCGCGCCGCCGACGTTGAAGCGCTCGGTCATGGTGTTGCCGAGGTCGGCGTTGCCGTTCATCTGCTGGCGGGTCAGGCCGGCGAGCCGGTTGCCGACCCACCGGGAGGCGAGCAGCAGCAGCGGGAACAGCAGCACGCAGAGCACGGTGACCTGCCACGACAGCACCACCATCGCGACCCCGACCACGACGACGCTGATCATGTTCGAGACGGTGTTGGACAGCGTGGACGTGAACGCCCGCTGCGCGCCGATGACGTCGTTGTTGAGCCGCGAGACCAGGGCACCGGTCTGGGTGCGCGTGAAGAACGCCAGGCTCATCCGCTGCACGTGCGCGAAGACGGTCGTGCGCAGGTCGTAGATCAGCCCCTCACCGATCCGCGAGGACAGGTAGCCCATCGCCAGCCCGAGCGCGGCGTCGACGACCGCGACCCCGGCCATCGCCAGCGCCAGCAGCGTCACCAAGGTGGCGTCGCCCTTCGCGATGCCGTCGTCGATGATCCGCGCGACCAGCAGCGGCTGCACGACCACCAGCGCCGCGTCCACCACGGTGAGCGCCAGGAACAGCGCGATCAGGAAGCGGTGCGGCCGGGCGAACCCGACCACCCGGCGCACCGTGTCCTTGGCGAGCTTCTGGTCGGCGATGCTCCGGTCGGTGCGCATGTTGCGCCAGACCGGGCCCATGCCCGCTCCCAACGACACGTCGGTCCTCCTGTGCTTCGGGGGGCTACTGCCCCATCAGTGCGGCGAGCTCACGGAACCGGCGCACCTGCGCCTCCCGCTCCGCCCGACGCTGGTCCTCCAGGTCGAGTACGGCGGCACTCTGGAGCAGCGCCTTGGTCTCGGAGACCGCGCCGTACAACGGTGCCGTCAACGCCGCCACGAGGTCCTCGACCGCGTCGTCGAGCTCCTCGCGAGGGACGACCGCCGTGGCCAGCCCGATCTCGGCCGCCTCGGTCGCGTCGACCCACCGCGTCGTGGCGCAGATCTCCAACGCCCGCGCGTAGCCAACAAGTGAGACCAGCGGCTTTGTTCCCGTCAGGTCCGGGACCAGGCCGAGGATCGGCTCGCGCATCGAGAACCGCGCGTCCTCGGCGAGCACCCTCAGGTCGCAGGAGAGCGCGAGCTGGAAGCCGGCACCGACGGCCGAGCCCTGCACCACCGCGATGGTGACCAGGTCGTGGCGGCGCAGCCAGGTGAAGCCCTCCTGCCAGCCGGCGATGGTCTCGGCCATCTCCCCGTCGGGCATGTCCAGCAGGCTGGTGATCGACGCCTCGCCCTCGATGCCCTCCGGCGTCAGGATCCGGCGGTCGAGGCCGGAGGAGAACGTGTCCCCTGCACCCCGGACCACGACCACGCGCACCGCCGGGTCCAGGGAGGCGCCGATGATCCGCAGCGCCTGCCAGGTGGCCGGGGTCTGCGAGTTCTTGGTGTCCGGGCGGTTCAGCGTGATCGTGGCGACCAGGCCGTTCTGCTCGAAGAGGAGTCCGCCGCGCTCGAGGACCTCGTGGTCCACCTCGGTGCTGTTCATGCCCGGCAGCCTACTGGCGGGTAACCCCGTTGACCATCACGCCAGGGCGATCAGGTCCGCGTAGTCCTCGGTCCACAGGTCCTCGACGCCGTCGGGCAGGATCAGCACCCGGTCCGGCTCCAGGGCCCGTACGGCGCCCTCGTCGTGCGTCACCAGGATGATCGCGCCCTCATAGCTGCGGATCGCGGCGAGCACCTCCTCGCGGGACGCCGGGTCGAGGTTGTTGGTGGGCTCGTCGAGGAGCAGCACGTTGGCGCTCGAGACCACGAGGGTGGCCAGCGCCAGCCGGGTCTTCTCACCGCCGGAGAGCACGCCCGCCTGCTTGGTGGCGTCGTCGCCTGAGAACAGGAACGAGCCGAGCACACTGCGGGCCTCGGTGTCGGTCAGGTGCGGCGCCGCGGTCCGCATGTTCTCCAGGACGGTGCGCGAGGTGTCCAGGGTCTCGTGCTCCTGGGCGTAGTAGCCGAGCTTGAGGCCGTGGCCCGGACGCACCTCGCCGGTGTCGGACTCGTCGATGCCGGCCAGGATCCGCAGCATCGTGGTCTTGCCGGCACCGTTGAGGCCGAGGATGACCACGCGGCTGCCCCGGTCGATGGCCAGGTCGACGTCGGTGAAGACCTCGAGCGAGCCGTAGGACTTCGACAGCTCCGCCGCGGTGAGCGGGGTCTTGCCGCAGGCGGCCGGCTTCGGGAAGGCGATCTTGGCGACGCGGTCAGCGCGACGCTCGCCCTCGATGCCGTCCATCAGCTTCTCGGCGCGCTTGAGCATCGACTGCGCGGCCTGGGCCTTGCTGGCCTTGGCGCGCATCTTGTTGGCCTGGTCGGTGAGCGTCTTGGCCTTGTTCTCGGCGTTCATCCGCTCGCGCTTGCGCCGCTTCTCGTCGGTCTCGCGCTGGGTCAGGTAGGCCTTCCAGCCCATGTTGTAGACGTCCATCTCGGCGCGGTTGGCGTCGAGGTGCAGGACCTTGTTGACGCACGCCTCGAGCAGCCCCACGTCGTGGCTGATCACGATCAGGCCGCCCTTGTGGGTGCGCAGGAACTCCCGCAGCCACACGATCGAGTCGGCGTCGAGGTGGTTGGTGGGCTCGTCGAGGAGCAGCGTCTCGGCGCCGGAGAAGAGGATCCGGGCCAGCTCGACACGGCGGCGCTGGCCACCCGAGAGGGTGCTCAGCGGCTGCTCGAGGATCCGTGACTCGATACCGAGCGAGGCCGCGATCTGCTTGGCCTCAGCCTCGGCGGCGTAGCCACCACCGGCGTGCAGCTCGGCGTCGGCGCGCTCGTAGCGGCGCATCCCCTTCTCGCGGCGCTTCTCGTCGTCGGACCCCATGTCGGCCTCAGCCTGCCGCAGCCGCCGTACGACGTCGTCGAGGCCGCGCGCGGACAGGATCCGCGCCATCGCGAGCACCTCGGGGTCGCCGGTGCGCGGGTCCTGCGGCAGGTAGCCGACCTCGCCGGTGGCCGAGACGGAGCCGGCGGCGGGCAGCGCCTCGCCGGCGAGGATCTTGGTGAGGGTGGTCTTGCCGGCGCCGTTGCGGCCGACGAGCCCGACCTTGTCGCCGGCAGCGACGCGGAAGGTGACGTTCTCCATCAGCAGGCGCGCGCCTGCGCGCACCTCGACCTGGTGAGCGGTGATCATGAAAGGGGGTACCTCGGGGAAGAAGAGAGCGTGCAGGGACGGGCAGCGGTCGTTCGGCTTAGTCCGTGGTACACCTCATGACCCCAGTCTACGTCCGACGAAGGAGCGCCCATGCGCTACAACCCCCGCGCACGGCTCGACCGGAGCCAGGTGCAGGCCCGCACCGGCGGTGGCGGCGGCGGTTTCCCCGTCGGCGGAGGTGGCGGGATGCGGGTCGGTGGCGGCCTCGGCGGCCTCATCGTCGTGCTCATCGTGGTGCTGCTGCAGACCGGGGTGATCGGCGGTGGGGGCGGCTCCCCCTCCGGCGGCAGCAGTACGTCGGACCTGAGCCAGTGCCGGACCGGGGCGGACGCGACCAACGACGAGTCGTGCGCCCTGCTCGCGGACGTGAACTCGATCCAGTCGTTCTGGGCCCGCGAGCTCCCCCGGCAAGCAGGCGTCGACTACACCGAGGCGGACAGCGTCTTCTTCGACGGGCAGACCTCCTCGGGCTGCGGCACCGCCTCCTCGGCCGCCGGGCCGTTCTACTGCCCCACCGACAAGCTGGTCTACCTGGACCGGACGTTCTTCCGGGACATGCTCGAGGGCCAGCTCGGCGCCCAGGGCGGGCCGTTCTCGGAGGCCTACGTGCTCGCCCACGAGTACGGCCACCACGTGCAGGACCTGCTCGGCACGATGCGCAAGGTCCGCACCCAGCAGGGCCCGACGTCCGACTCGGTGCGCCTGGAGCTGCAGGCCGACTGCTACGCCGGGATCTGGACCAAGCACGCCACCGAGGCGCCCGACGCGGGTGGCGAGCCCTACATCCTCGACCTCACCCAGGACGACGTGAACCGGGCGCTCGACGCGGCCCGCGCGGTGGGCGACGACCGGATCCAGCAGCGCACCTCGGGGCGCACCAACCCCGAGCAGTGGACGCACGGCTCGGCGGCGCAGCGGCAGCACTGGTTCTCCACGGGCTACCGCACCGGCTCGCTGAAGGCGTGTGACACGTTCGGCACCGACCAGCTCTGAGCCGTCCAGACCAGTCACGGTCGCGGACCGGACCGTCGAGGCGGGTTCCGGAACCTCCCGCCTAGACTGCCTCGCGATCCCTGGGTTCCCCCGCCCTGGACCGATGAGAGGCTGACCGTGTCGACTGCTCCCCGATCCTCCACCCGCGACCTGGCGCTGATCGCCGTCTTCGCCGGCGTCGTCGCCGCCCTCGGCCTGGTGCCCGCGTTCACGCCGCCGGGCTTCAGCGTGCCGATCACGGCCCAGTCCCTCGGCGTCATGCTCGCTGGCGCGGTGCTCGGCGCCCGCCGCGGCGCGCTGTCGCTGGTGCTGCTGCTGGTGCTCGTCGCCGTCGGGCTGCCGCTGCTGGCGGGCGGCCGGGGCGGTCTTGGCGTCTTCGTCGGCCCGTCGGCCGGCTTCCTGCTCGGGTGGCCGGTCGCCGCGTTCGTCACCGGCTGGCTCACGGAGCGCTGGGGCGCGCCGTACAAGCTCGTGTGGGGCGTGGTGGCCAACCTGGCGGGCGGCATCGTGGTGCTCTACCTGCTCGGCATCGCCGGGATCTCCGTCGCCACCGGTCTGTCCCTGACCGCGGCCGCCACCTCCACCTGGATCTTCATCCCCGGCGACGCCGTCAAGGCGGTCGTCGCCGCCCTGGTCGCCCGCGGCGTGCACGCGGCCTACCCGGGACTGATCCGCACCCGGGCCGCCCAGCACGAGAATGCCGACGTCGCTGCCTGAGCGTCCGCTCGACCACGCCGACCCGGTCGCGGCGTTCCTCGACGCCCACGACCGCGGCCGGAGCGTCGCGCTGCCCACCTCCGGCACGTCGGGCACGCCCCGCTGGGTCCTGCGGAGCACCGCGTCGTGGGTGGACTCCTTCGAGGCGTACGGCGCCCTCGCCGGTCTCGGCTCCGGCTCGCGCGTCTGGGTGCCCGGGCCGCTCAGCGCGACCATGAACCTGTTCGCCGCGACCCAGGCGACCTGGGCCGGGGCCGCGCTCGTCGACGACCCTGCGGACGCGACCCACGCGGCGTTGACGCCGAGCGCCGTGCACGACCTGCTGGGTGAATGGTCTCGACGAGCTCGACCAACGGGGGTCACACTGGTCGTCGCGGGTGACCGGCTGCCGGCGGCGCTGGCCGACGAGGCCGAGGCAGCGGGGCTGACCGTGCACCACTACTACGGAGCGGCCGAGCTGTCGTTCGTGGCCTGGGGCCGCGACGAGGACTCGTTGCGGCCCTTCCCCGGGGTCGAGGTGGAGTGCCGCGACGGCGAGGTGTGGGTGCGCTCGGGCTTCGTGTGCGCCGGCTACTCCCCCGACGGCGCCGAAGGTCCGCTGCGGCGTCAGCACTGCTGGGCGACCGTCGGCGACCGCGGCCGCACCGAGGACGGCCGGCTGGTCGTGCACGGCCGCGCCGGGGCGGTCACCACGGCCGGCCAGACCGTGCACCTCGCCGACGTCGAGGCGGTGCTCACCCCGCACGCGACGGGCGAGGTCGTCGTGCTGGGGCTGCCGCACTCGCGCCTGGGGCAGGTCCTGGCCGCCGTACTCACCAAGGAGGCCGACCACGCCCCGCTGCGCGCCCGGGCCCGGGCCGTGCTGGACGGCGGGCACCGCCCCCGCCTCTGGTACGGCGTCCCTGCGCTGCCGCACACGGGGGCCGGCAAGGTCGACCGGGCAGCCCTGGCCTCGCTGCTCGCCGACCCCGCGGGGCCGGCCCGGCGGCTGACCTGACTAGCGTGGTCCCGTCATGACTGCACCCCCTCCTGCTCCGGCAGCGGCCAACGACGCCCCGGTGATCGTCGCGGCGCTGCGCACCCCCATCGGCTCCTCCGGACACGCCCTGGCGACCGTCGACGCCGCCGGCCTGGCCGCGCCCGTGCTCGACGCGCTGGTCCGCGAGCTGCCGCGGCACCTGACCGTCGACGAGGTCGTGCTCGGCAACTGCATGGGTCCCGGCGGCGACGTGGCCCGGGTCGCGACACTCGCGGCGGGCCTGCCGCAGAGCACCCCCGCGCTGACCGTGGACCGGCAGTGCGGCAGCGGGCTGGCCGCCCTCGACGTCGCCGCGGCCCTTCTGGTGCGCAGGCCCGGGCTGGTGCTCGCCGGTGGCGTCGAGTCGGCCTCGACGGCGCCGTGGCGGTTCTGGCCGCCGAGCGGCGACAAGGGGCTGGTCCACTACGAGCGCGCCCCGTTCGCGCCCGCCGACGTTGGTGACCCCGAGATGGGGCTGGCCGCGGACCTCCTGGCAGAGGAGCACGGGATCAGCCGGGCCCGGCAGGACGCCTACGCCGCGCGGTCGCACGCCCGCGCGCTGCGCGCCCGCGACGTGGGGCTGTTCGACGCCGAGGTGGTGCCGGTCGCCGGCGTCACCCGCGACGAGCGCCCCCGCGCGGTGACCGTCGAGCGCCTGGCCCGGCTGCGGCCGGCGTTCCGTGAGAGCGGCACGGTGACCGCGGGCAACTCCTGCGGCATCAACGACGGGGCCGCGGCGGTCGCCATGGTCGACGCCGCGACCCAGCGTCGCCTCCACCTGCCCGGGCTCCGGGTGCTGGCCACCGCCACCTCCGGCGTCGACCCGAACCGCCCCGGCATCGGTCTGGTGCCCGCGGCCAACGCCGCCCTCGCGCAGGCCGGCCTGGCCCTGGGCGACATCGACGTCGTCGAGCTCAACGAGGCGTTCGCCGGCCAGGTGCTCGCCTGCTGCGACGCCCTCGGCCTCGACGAGCACCGGGTCTGCGCGGACGGCGGCGCCCTCGGGCTCGGTCACCCGTGGGGTGCCTCGGGGGCCGTGCTCGCCGTACGCCTGTTCAGCCGCCTGGTCCGCTCCGGGCGCGGCGGCACCGGCCTGGCCGCGATCGCCGTCGGCGGCGGCCAGGGCGTCGCGATGGTGGTGCAGGCGTGCCTGTGATCGACGTGCAGGGCGTCAGCCACCGGTACGGCGACCACGCCGGGTCCCGACTGGTGCTCCACGACGTGTCGGTCCGCGTCGAGGAACGTCGCCTGGGCGTGGTGGGTGCCAACGGCTCGGGCAAGTCCACGTTCGCCCGGCTGGTCAACGGCCTGGTGCTGCCGTCGCAGGGACGGGTCACCGTCGACGGACTGGACACCGCCAAGGAGGGCCGGGCGGTCCGCCGCAAGGTCGGCTTCTGCTTCACCGACCCGGACTCCCAGATCGTGATGCCCACGGTCGCCGAGGACGTCGCGTTCGGGCTGCGTCGCCGCAAGCTGCCCAAGGCCGAGGTCTCCGCCCGGGTCGAGGCCGCGCTGGCGTCCTACGGCCTCGACGGTCACGCCGACCACCCGGCCCACCTGCTCTCGGGCGGGCAGAAGCAGCTGCTCGCGCTCGCGTCCGTGCTGGTCACCGAGCCCGACGTGCTCGTCATGGACGAGCCGACCACCCTGCTGGACCTGCGCAACGCCACCCGGATCGCGCACGTCGTGTCCGAGCTGCCGCAGCAGGTCGTGCTGGTCACCCACCACCTCGACCTGCTCGACGGCTTCGACCGGGTGCTCGTCTTCGACGGCGGTCGGCTGGTCTGCGACGACGAGCCGGCCACCGCGGTGGCCCACTACCGCGCCCTCATGTCATGAGCTCGCCCCTCGGCCTCTACCTGCCGGGCAGCTCCCCGGTGCACCGGGCGCCGGTGGGGCTGAAGCTCGGCCTCATGGTGCTCGCCGGGCTCGGCTCGGTCTTCCTGCACCGGCCGTGGCAGGTCGCCGCCGGGCTCGCGCTGGTGGCGCTGTGCTACGCGGTGGCCCGGGTGTCGTGGCGTACGGCGCTCGCGCAGGTGCGCCCGCTGCTGTGGCTGCTCGCCGCGACCGCGGGGTTCCACGTGCTCGTCAACGGCTGGCAGCGGGCCGTCACCGTGGTCGGGGTGATCGCGATGCTGGTGCTGCTCGCGGCCCTGGTCACCCTCACGACCCGGACCACCGACATGGTCGACGCGATCGTGCGCTGGCTCGTGCCGCTGCACCGGGTCGGCGTGGACGCCGAGCGGGTCGGGCTGATGCTGACCCTGGGGATCCGCTGCGTGCCGGTGGTGGTGAGCCTCGCCGAGGAGGTCCGCGACGCCCAGCGCGCCCGGGGGCTCACCGCAAGCCCGCGCGCGTTCGCCGTACCCCTCATCGTCCGCTCCCTGCGGCACGCCGACGCCCTCGCGGACGCGCTGGTGGCCCGCGGCGTCGAGGACTGAGCGCCCCGGGAAGCACCGACGCCCGGCCCCCGCAGTGGGGACCGGGCGTCGACTCCGAGCAGGATCAGCCGCGCGTGACCGAGAAGGTCAGCGACTTCGAGCTGGCCTGGTTGGCCGTGGTGGCCTTGTAGAGCACCTTGACGGTGTGCGAGCCGCGAGCCAGCAGCGGCAGCACCAGGGTGGCCTTGCCGCCCGACAGCGTCGCGCTCTTGAGCAGCTTGGTGCCCTGGTAGGCGTAGACCTTGCCGGTGGCCGCGTGGCCCGCCGCCTTCACCGTGGCCAGGATCTTGGCGTGCTTGACCGTGGTGACCGGCGCGTTGAGCAGCTTGGCGGTGGTCACCGAGGTGGCCTTGACGACGTTCATCGTGGCGACGGTCGAAGGGGTGGACTCCGTCGACGTGCAGTTGATCGGTGTCAATGCCTGATCCGGAATGCCCACGAAGCTCGCGGTCGGCACGAACGTGAACGTCGAGGGCATCGTCACTGCGTGAGCCCCCGGCAGGCCAGCGCGGAACGCCTTGGTGGTTCCGGTGCCGGCCAGGATCAGGTGACCGGTAGTGCTGTCCGGGTGAGCGACGGGAATGCTGACCGTATTGAGCGCCAGCGGGCTCGCGCTGCCCGCCACGGGGAAGGCAACCCCGTCGGCGGTACCGCTGATGCCCGTCAACTGATGGCCGAAGAGCGAGCCCAGGACCTGGGCGAGGCTCGCCACCGTGGCGGGAAGGATGTCGACGCTCATGGAGACGCTTCGCGAAGGCAGATCCGCGCCGGACTGGATCGAGCTGGGCAGCGCCATCGTCGCAGTAACCGGCATGTCGGTCGGCCCCAGACCCGTCAGAACGCAGCTGTAGGTGTCCGTGACCGAGGACGCGTTCGCGGGCGAGACCACGCCGGTCCCGACCACGCCGGCCAGGGCCAGGGCGCCGGCCATCCCGACGGCGGCAGCGCGCGTGGAGCTGAACTTCTTCACTATGGGTTTCCCTCCCTCGAGAACTGCGCTACTGCGCAGTAACGCCCCAGAAACTAACTGGGACGAAACGTGCCTCGTGGACGAACTCCGGGAAACCTGAGGAATTGCCGCGAACTTTTACCTTGCCGCCCCCGAAGGCGCAGATTCTTCCGGTTCCTGCACCTCGACGACCAGGCTGAGCGCGTCGACGACCGCCTGCTCGAGGACCGCCCGACGGGGGTCGGGTACGGCGTGCCAGACCCCGGCACGCCGGGAGGCGAGGCGCCCCAGCCGGGGGTCGGCGAGCACCGCCTCGACGGCGCTCCGGTCGCCGCCGCAGACCAGCGCGTCGAGCGCTCCGCCGGCCTCGGCGACCAGCACCCGGTAGGCGTGCTCGGCGGCCGCCTCGTAGGCCTGCCGGGCCTGGTTGTCGCGCCGTCGTGCGAACCGCTGCTGGCTCTGCCCGCCGGCCTTGGTGCGGCCCTGCACGTGCCGCTGCCCGACCTTGGAGGCGGACACCTTCTCGCCGGTGACGACCGCGACCGCGAAGCCGCCCTTGCGGACCAGCAGCACGCCCCACCGCCCGGGCGGCGCTGCGGCCGCGACGAGGGCGGCCAGGTCGGCGGGGCCGCCGTACTCCCGGGAGAACGGCAGGGCCAGCGTGGCCGTCGCCGCGTCGTCGCCGGAGACGACGACACGGCCGCCACCGACGCTCAGGGCGGAGCCTGTCGTCGGGCGGCCGTGCCGGGTCGCGAAGTTGGCGCACCAGCGCTCGATGCGTCCCGTCGGGACGAGCACCGTGCGCGCCGTCATCTCAGACGTTGAAGCCGAGGGCGCGCAGCATCTCGCGGCCGTCGTCGGTGATCTTGTCCGGGCCCCACGGCGGCATCCAGACCCAGTTGATGGTCACGTCGTTGACGAGGCCCTCGAGGGCCTGGTTGGTCTGGTCCTGGATGACGTCGGTCAGCGGGCAGGCCGCCGAGGTCAGCGTCATGTCGAGGACGACGTTGCTGCCCTCGTCGAGGTGCACGTCGTAGACCAGGCCGAGGTCGACGACGTTGATCCCGAGCTCGGGATCGACGACGTCCTTCATCGCCTCGACGACGTCGTCCTTGGTCAGCGTGGAGACGCCGCCGGAGAGGTCGACCTCCGGCAGGTCCGCGTGGGCGTCGGTCATGACTGCTCCTTGTTCGTATCGTCCGTCTCACTGCCGGCCACGACCTGCGCGGTCGCGTCCTTCCAGGCCATCCACGCCAGCAGCGCGCACTTCACGCGCGCCGGGAACTTGGCGACGCCCGCGAAGGCGACGCCGTCCTCGAGGACGTCCTCGTCGGGCTCCACGGTGCCGCGGCCCTGCATCAGGGTGAGGAACTCCTGGTGCACGCCGAGCGCCTCGTCGAGCGGCTTCCCGATCACGAGGTCGGTCATCACCGACGTCGAGGCCTGGCTGATCGAGCAGCCCTCGGCGTCGTAGGACACGTCCTCGACCGTCCAGCTGCCCGCGGCCGCGGGCGCGAGGTGCACCCGCAGGGTGACCTCGTCGCCGCAGGTCGGGTTCACGTGGTGCACCTCGGCCTCGAAGGGCTCCCGGAGCCCTGCGTGGTGGGGGTTCTTGTAGTGGTCCAGGATGATCTCCTGGTAGAGAGAGTCGAGATCCATGATCAACCCACCTTGAAGTACTTCTTGGTGTACTCCAACCCGTCGACGAGCGCATCCACCTCGGCGGGCGTCGTGTAGAGGTAGGACGACGCACGGGTCGAGCTCTGCACGCCGAAGCGCTTGTGCGCCGGCTTGGCGCAGTGGTGGCCTGCCCGGACCGCGATGCCACGGCTGTCCAGGACCTGCGCCACGTCGTGCGGGTGCACACCGGCCAGCTCGAACGAGATCGCCCCGCCGCGCAGGTGCGCGTCCCGCGGACCGAGCACGGTCAGGCCGGAGACGGTCGCCAGCCCCGCGAGCGCGTAGCCGGTGATCGCCTCCTCGTGACGGCGGATGTTGTCCATGCCCAGCGCGCCGAGGTAGTCCACCGCGGCGCCGAGGCCGACGGCCTCGACGATCGGCGGCGTGCCGGCCTCGAACTTGTGCGGGATCGGGGCGTACGTCGACCGTTCCATGCTCACCGTGGCGATCATCTCGCCGCCGCCCAGGAACGGCGGCAGCTGGTCGAGGACCGAGGTCCGGCCCCAGAGCACGCCGATGCCGGTCGGGCCGACGACCTTGTGGCCGGTGAAGGCCAGGAAGTCGGGCCGCTCGTCCTCGGCCATCGCGGCCAGGTCGACCTTCATCTGCGGCACGGCCTGGGCGCCGTCGACCACGACCAGGGCACCCACCTCGTGGGCCCGCTTCGTGATCGCCGCGACCGGGTTGACGGTGCCGAGCATGTTGGACACCCAGGTCAGCGACACGACCTTGGTGCGCTCGGTGATCAGCTCGTCGATGTTGGCCAGGTCGAGCTGACCGTCGTCGGTGACCCCGAACCAGCGCAGCGTCGCGCCGGTGCGCTGGGTGAGCAGCTGCCACGGGACGATGTTGGAGTGGTGCTCCATCTCGGTGATGACCACCTCGTCGCCGGCGCCGAGCGCCAGGTCGCCGGTGGCCCACGCGAGCGTGTTCGCGACCAGGTTCAGCGCCTCCGAGGCGTTCTTGGTGAAGATCACCTCGTCCCGCGAGGGCGCACCGAGGAAGCGGGCGACCTTGTCACGCGACTCCTCGAACGCGGCGGAGGACTCCGCGCCGAGCTGGTGCATCGCCCGCGCCACGTTGGCGTTGTGCCGCTCGAGGTGGTCGACCATCGCGTCGATCACCACCTGCGGCTTCTGCGAGGTGTTGGCGCTGTCGAGGTAGACCAGCGGGTGCCCGTCGGCGAGCGTGCGCGACAGGATCGGGAAGTCCGCGCGGACCAGGTCGAGCCCGTCGAGCAGGCCCGGCAGGCTGTGCGTCGTACCGACCGTCATCTCGGTCCTCCTTCCATCGTTCTGGTCCCGACCGGCGGGTGCGTCAGGCGTTGGCCGGGAGGAACCGGTCGTAGCCGTTGGCCTCGAGCTCGTCGGCGAGCTCGGGGCCGCCCTCCTCGGCGACCTTGCCGTCGACGAACACGTGCACGAAGTCGGGCTTGATGTAGCGCAGGATCCGCGTGTAGTGCGTGATCAGCAGGACACCCTTGTCGCCCTTGGCCGCGTAGCGGTTCACGCCCTCGGAGACGATCTTCAGCGCGTCGATGTCGAGGCCGGAGTCGGTCTCGTCGAGGACGGCGACCTTCGGGTCGAGCAGCTCGAGCTGGAGGATCTCGTGACGCTTCTTCTCACCGCCGGAGAAGCCCTCGTTGACCGAGCGGGTCGCGAAGGCCGGGTCCATCTTCATGGCCTCCATCGCGGAGTTGACGTCCTTGACCCAGGTGCGGAGCTTGGGGGCCTCGCCGTCGATGGCGGTCTTGGCGGTGCGCAGGAAGTTCGACACCGAGACGCCGGGGACCTCGACGGGGTACTGCATGGCCAGGAAGACGCCGGCGCGGGCGCGCTCGTCGACGGACATCGCGAGGACGTCCTCGCCGTCGAGGGTGACCGAGCCCTGGGTCACGGTGTACTTCGGGTGACCGGCGATCGAGTAGGCCAGCGTGGACTTGCCGGAGCCGTTGGGGCCCATGATCGCGTGGGTCTGGCCGTCCTTGATCGTCAGGTCGACACCCTTGAGGATCTCCTTCGGACCGTCCTCGGTCTCGACGGTGACGTGCAGGTCCTTGATCTCGAGCGTTGCCATGTTCGTCTCTTCCTTGTCGCTTCGTGAAGTCAGTCGTTGAGGGGGGCGGTCACGTCGACCAGCACGTCGTCGCCGTCGACCCGGACCGGGTAGATGGCGACCGGCTCGGTCGCGGGGGGCCCGGTGGGCTTGCCGGTGCGCAGGTCGAAGCGCGAGCCGTGCAGCCAGCACTCGATCTCACAGCCCTCGACCTCGCCCTCGGACAGCGCGATCGCGGCGTGCGAGCACTCGTCGGCGATCGCGTAGAGGTCGTCGCCGCTGCGGACCACCGCCACGTCGGTGCCGTCGACGGTCGTCGCGAGGGAGGACCCCGGCGCGACGTCCGCCAGCGAGCAGGCGCGGGTGAAGCTCATACGTTCTTCTCCAGCTCCGCCTCGACGGTCTCGAGCAGGCGCGCCTCGATCGCGGGCACCCCGATCTTGCGGACGATGTCGGCGAAGAAGCCGTGCACGACCAGGCGGCGCGCCTCGTCCTCGGGGATGCCCCGGGCCTGCAGGTAGAACAGCTGCTGGTCGTCGAAGCGGCCGGTGGTCGAGGCGTGACCGGCGCCCTCGATCTCGCCGGTCTCGATCTCGAGGTTGGGGACCGAGTCGGCACGGCAGCCGTCGGTGAGCACCAGGTTGCGGTTGGACTCGTAGGTCTCGATCCCCTCGGCGACCTTGCGGATCAGCACGTCGCCGATCCAGACCGCGTGCGCGCCCTCGCCCTGCAGCGCGCCCTTGTAGTCCACGTTGGACCGGGTCTTGGGCGCGTTGTGGTCCACGAACAGCCGGTGCTCGAGGTGCTGGCCGGCGTCGGCGAAGTAGAGGCCGAGCAGCTCGGCCTCGCCGCCGGGGCCGTCGTAGGCCACGGAGGTGTTCATCCGGACCAGGTCGCCGCCGAAGGAGACCGCGACGTGGCGCAGGTGGGCGTCGCGACCGACCTTCGTGTGGTGGTGCACCAGGTGCACGCTGTCGTCGGCCCAGTCGTTGACCGCGACGAGGGTGAGCTGGGCACCGTCGCCGACGACGATCTCGACGTTCTCGGCGAGCGTCGCGGAGCCTTCGTAGCGCAGCACCACGGTGGCCTTGGCGTGCTGCCCGACGGTGACGACCGTGTGCAGCGCCGAGGCCTGGTCGGTGCCGGTGCCGGTGAGGGTCACGAGCACCGGCTCGTCCACCTCGGTGTCGCGCGGCACGGTGATGGCGTAGCCGACGGCCGCGTGGTTCCAGGCGCGGGCGCTGACCCGGTCGCTGGGCACGTAGCCGCTGGCGCCCTTCGTGAGCGCGGCCCCCTCGAGGGTCTCCACGGTGACGCCGGCAGGGGCGTCGTACTCCGCGCCGACGGTGCGGCCGGAGAGGTCGGCGTCGGCGTGCAGGCCGCGCACCCGCTTCAGCGGGGTGAACCGCCAGATCTCCTCGCGGCCGGTCGGGACCTCGAAGAAGTCGACGTCGAAGGAGCCCTCGGGGTGGAGGTGGCTGGCCACCTTCGTCTCGACGGCGTTCGCCACGTTGGGCGTGTCAGTCACAGTCACAGTTCTCGTCTTCGCTTTCAGGCTCGGTGGTCACTGACCTGCTCGAGCAGCGGTCGTTCGTCGTGGGTGGTACGGCGTCAGCCGACCGCGCCTTCCATCTGCAGCTCGATGAGCCGGTTGAGCTCGAGGGCGTACTCCATCGGCAGCTCCTTGGCGATCGGCTCGACGAAGCCGCGCACGATCATCGCCATCGCCTCGTCCTCCTCCATGCCCCGGCTCATCAGGTAGAAGAGCTGGTCGTCGGAGACCTTGGAGACGGTCGCCTCGTGCGCCATGGACACGTCGTCCTCGCGCACGTCGACGTAGGGGTAGGTGTCGGAGCGGCTGATCTGGTCGACCAGCAGCGCGTCGCACTTGACGATGCTCGAGGAGTGGTGGGCGCCGTCGTTGACCTGGATCAGGCCGCGGTAGGACGTCCGGCCACCGCCGCGGGCCACCGACTTCGAGATGATCGAGGAGTGCGTGTGCGGCGCCGCGTGCACCATCTTGGCGCCGGCGTCCTGGTGCTGGCCCTCGCCCGCGAACGCGATGGAGAGCGTCTCGCCCTTGGCGTGCTCACCCATCAGGTAGACGGCGGGGTACTTCATGGTGACCTTGGAGCCGATGTTGCCGTCGACCCACTCCATGGTGGCACCGGCCTCACAGGTGGCGCGCTTGGTCACCAGGTTGTAGACGTTGTTCGACCAGTTCTGGATGGTCGTGTAGCGACAGCGGGCGCCCTTCTTCACGATGATCTCCACGACCGCGGAGTGCAGCGAGTCGGAGGAGTAGATCGGCGCGGTGCAGCCCTCGACGTAGTGCACGTAGGCGTCCTCGTCGACAATGATCAGCGTGCGCTCGAACTGGCCCATGTTCTCGGTGTTGATCCGGAAGTAGGCCTGCAGCGGGATGTCCACGTGGACGCCCTTGGGCACGTAGATGAACGAGCCGCCGGACCACACCGAGGTGTTGAGCGCGGAGAACTTGTTGTCGCCGACGGGGATGACGGTGCCGAAGTACTCCTTGAAGAGCTCCTCGTGCTCCTTCAGCGCGGTGTCGGTGTCGACGAAGATGACGCCCTGCTCCTCGAGGTCCTCGCGGATCTGGTGGTAGACGACCTCGGACTCGTACTGCGCGGCGACGCCGGCGACGAGGCGCTGCTTCTCCGCCTCCGGGATGCCGAGCCGGTCGTAGGTGTTCTTGATGTCCTCGGGGAGCTCGTCCCAGCTGGTCGCCTGCTTCTCGGTCGACCGGACGAAGTACTTGATGTTGTCGAAGTCGATCCCGTTGAGGTCGGAGCCCCAGCTGGGCATCGGCTTGCGGTCGAAGAGCTTGAGGCCCTTCAGGCGCATGTCGAGCATCCACTGCGGCTCGGACTTCTTCGAGGAGATGTCGCGCACGACGTCCTCGTTGAGGCCTCGCTGCGCACCAGCGCCCGCGGTGTCGGCGTCCGCCCAGCCGTACTCGTAGCGGCCCAGGCCGGCGAGCTCGGGGTTCATCTGCTCGATCGTGGACATCAGTTGCTCAACCTCTCGTGTGAGGACATGACGGCGTTGCGGGTGGTCGTGCTCGGGATGCAGGTGGTGCAGACCCCGTCGCCGTGGGCGATCGTGGCCAGCCGCTGCACGTGTCGGCCGAGGATCTTCGAGATGACCTCGGTCTCGGCCTCGCACAGCTGCGGGAACTCGTGGGCAACGTGGGCCACGGGGCAGTGCTGCTGGCAGAGCTGCTCGCCGACGGGCCCGGTGCGGACCGACGCAGCGTAGCCGCCCTGGGTCAGCACCTCGGCGAGCGCCTCCGCGGTCTCGGTGCCCGGGCGCTCAGCGACGACGTCGTGGACGCGCTCCTCCAGGACGGCGACCCGGCGGCGCGCGAACGCCATCACGGCGTCGTCACCCCCGGTCTCGGCGAGGAAGCGCAGCGCCTGGACGGCGAGGTCGTCGTACTGCTGGTCGAAGTGGTCGCGGCCCCGCGACGTCAGCGCGAAGACCTTGGCCGGGCGTCCGCGGCCGCGGGCGCCGTAGGAACGGGGCTCGCGGGCCTCGACGGCACCCTGGGTGACGAGGTGGTCGAGGTGACGGCGCACGGCAGCCGGCGTGAGGTCCAGCCGCTCCGCCAGCACGGCCGCCGTCGAGGGGCCGAGCTCGAGGATCGACCGGGCCACCCGCTCGCGCGTGGGGGCTTCCGCCGACTCGTCGAATTCCACAACATCATTGTGTCGTTATTAGGGCGGGGCTTCAAATAAGGCAGCCCTAAGAAACCCCCTTGCCCGGGTATGAGACCGGTCACGCCCCGCGCCGCCGGTGCCGGTCCCGGCCGTCGGCGTTCCTACACTGGCCGGGTGAGCAGCAGCCCGCCCGACACCGCCTCCCCCGCGGTCGTGATCGAGGACCTCGTGATGCGGTACGGCGACAAGACGGCCGTCGACGGGCTGTCGCTGAGCGTGGCGCGCGGCACCATCACCGCCGTGCTCGGCCCCAACGGCGCCGGCAAGACCACCACGCTCGAGACCTGCGAGGGCTACCGCGCCGCGCAGTCCGGCTCGGTCCGGGTGCTCGGCCTCGACCCGCAGACCCAGCGCGCCGACCTGCTGCCGCGGATCGGCGTGATGCTCCAGTCCGGCGGGGCCTGGTCCGGCGTCCGCGCCGTCGAGATGCTGACGCACGTCGCGTCGCTGCACGCGCACCCGCTGAGCGTCCCGATGCTCGTCGAGCGCCTCGGCCTCGACGAGTGCGGCCGCACCCCGTTCCGCCGCCTGTCCGGCGGGCAGCAGCAGCGGCTCGCCCTGGCGATGGCGGTCGTGGGCCGCCCCGAGCTGGTGTTCGTCGACGAGCCCACCGCCGGCATGGACCCGCAGGCGCGCCGCGACACCTGGGGGCTGCTGGAGGAGATGCGCGACGACGGCGTGACCACCGTGCTCACCACCCACTACATGGACGAGGCCGAGCGGCTCGCCGACCAGGTGCACGTCATCGACCACGGACGGCTGATCGCGTCGGGGACGCCGTTTGAGCTGACCCGGGGCACCGGCGCCAGCACCATCCGCCTCGTCGTGAGGCGGCCGTTCCCCGCCGACGCACCGCAGTCGCTGCAGGCCGCGCTCGGTCCCGGCACCGACGTGCGCGCGCTCGACGCGCACAGCCTCCTCGTCACCGGCCCCGCCGACGCGTCCACGCTCGCCAAGGTGTCGGCCTGGTGCGACGAGAACGACGTGCTGCCGGAGTCGCTGACCCTGGGGCAGCGCACGCTCGAGGACGTCTTCCTGCAGCTGACCGGACGGGAGCTCACCGCATGAGCGGCACGTTCACGCCCCTGCCCGGCGCCGCGCCGTTCGGCCGGATGGTGCTCGCCCAGGCCCGGATGGAGACCCGGCTGATCCTGCGCAACGGCGAGCAGCTGCTGCTGGCCGTGGTGATCCCGCTGATCGTGCTGTTCGGCGGCATCGAGGCGGCCAAGCACTTCGACCTGCACCTCGCACAGGCCCCGGTCGACACCCTGAGCCCCGGCGTGCTGGCGCTCGCGGTGATGTCGACGTCGTTCACGTCGTTGGCGATCGCGACCGGCTTCGAGCGCAGGTACGGCGTCCTCAAACGCCTCGGCTCGTCGCCGCTGCCCCGCTCCGGGCTGCTGGCCGGCAAGGTCGGCGCCCTGCTCGTGGTGGAGGCGCTCCAGGCGGTGGTGATCGGCACCGCGGCCGTGCTGCTCGGCTGGTCGCCCGACCTCACCCCGCTCGGTGTGCTCGGCGCAATGCTGTCCGCCCTGGTCGGCACCGCGGCGTTCGCGTCCTTGGGCCTGTTCGTCGCCGGCGCGCTCCGGGCCGAGGCCACCCTGGCCGTGGCGAACCTGGTCTACCTGCTGCTGATGGCCGGGGGCGGCGTGGTGCTGCCGACCCGTTCCTACGGCGGCGCGGGCGTCGTCCTGGCGCTGCTGCCCTCGGGCGCACTCGGCACGGCGATGCGCACCAGCCTGCTCGACGGCTCCCTGCCCGCCGTACCCCTGCTCGTGCTGGCCGCCTGGGCGGCGGTCGGCACCCTGCTCACCGCGAGGACCTTCACATGGGAATGAGCGCAGCCGCGCCCGCCACCGACCGTCCGTCCCGCGACGCACTGCTGCCGTGGCTGCGTCGCGCCGCGTGGGCGTCGCTGGTCGTGAACGTCGTCATCGTGGTCACCGGCGGCGTGGTCCGGCTGACCGGCTCCGGGCTCGGCTGCCCGACCTGGCCGCAGTGCACGGGCGCTTCGTTCGTGCCGCACCGGGCGCTCGGCATCCACGGTGCCATCGAGTTCTCCAACCGGATGATCACGTTCGTGCTGACCGCCGTCGCGGTGCTGACGTTCGTGCTCGCCCTGCGCGTCGGCCGTCGCGCGCTGACCCGGCTCTCCGTCGTCCTCGCGCTCGGCGTCCCGGCGCAGGCCGTGATCGGCGGGATCACCGTGCTCACCGACCTCAACCCGTGGATCGTCTCGTTCCACCTGCTGGTCTCGATGGCCATGATCGGGGTCTCCGTGCTGCTCGTGCAGCGCGTCGACGAGCCCGACGGACCGACCCGTGCCGTCGTCCCCCCGGGTGTGGTGTGGCTGGTCCGCTCCACGTTCGTGGCCGCGTGGCTGGTGCTCTACGCCGGCACGGTCGTGACCGGCTCGGGCCCGCACGCCGGCGACGCGAAGGCGCCCCGCAACGGCCTCTCCCCCGCCGGCCTGAGCCAGCTGCACGCCGACCTGGTCTTCCTGCTTGTCGGCCTGACGGTGGCCGCAGTCCTCGTGCTCCGCGCCACCGACGCCCCGCTGCGCACCCGTCGCGCGGCCCTGGTCCTGCTCGTCGTCGAGCTCGCCCAGGGCGTCGTCGGCTTCGTGCAGTACTTCGCCGGCCTGCCGGTCGCCGTGGTCGCCCTGCACCTGCTCGGCGCCGCCCTGCTCTCGACCGCGGTCACCTGGCTGCTGCTCGGCACCCGGGAGCACACGCCCGCCTGACGGCGGTTCATCCCCGACGAGTGACCGCGACGGCCTCCACCTCCACGAGCTGGTCGGGATAGCCGAGCACCGCCACTCCGAGGAGGGTGCTCGGGGCGTCGTGGTCCCCGAAGCCTCGTCGGATGACCTCCCACGCGGTCACCAGGTCGGCGCGGTCGCTCGAGGCGACGTAGACGGTCGTCTTCGCCACGTCGGTCAAACCGGCGCCCGCCGCCGCGAGGGTATCGGCCAGGTTGGCCATCACCTGCCGTGCCTGGGCAGCCACGTCGCCCGGGGCGACCACGGCCCCTCCGTCGTCGAGCGGGCAGGCACCGGCAGTGAAGACGAGCTGACCCGGTGGCGTCACCGCGGCGTACGCATAGGGGACGGTGCCGGCGAGGGACGGGCTGCGGACGAGCTCGACGGAAGTCACCTGCCGATGAAACCACAGGCGTCACACACCGACGCTGGATCAGTTCCGGATGGCTGCCAAGACGGCCCCGGGGCAGCCATCCGGAACTGATCTGGCCGCTGACTGGGACTGGTGGGGCTGGACGGCTACTCCGGGCGCAGGGAGGCGTCGCGCAGTCGCGAGAACTCTGCGGCGAGCTGGCCAGGGGTCCAGTGGGCGTTGAGGCCGCTGGGGTTGGGCAGCACCCAGACCTGGGCGCCGGCGAGGCGCTCGTGCTGCTCGCCGACCTGGGCCTGGCGGTGGCCGAACGCGCTGCGGTAGGCCGTCACGCCGAGGATGGCGACCCAGCGCGGCTGGTAGGCCTCGAGCTTCTGCACCAGCTGCTGGCCGCCGGCCCGGATCTCCTCGATGTCGAGCTCCTCGGCGCGGGCGGTGGCGCGGGGCGCGACGTTGGTCAGGCCCAGACCGAGGTCGAGCAAGCGCTCCTGCTCGGCGGGCGCGAGGCGGCGCGGCGTGAAGCCGGCGTCGTCGAGAGCGGGCCAGAACCGGTTGCCGGGACGGGCGAAGTGGTGGCCGGTCGCGGCCGACCAGAGGCCCGGGTTGATGCCGCAGAACAGCACCCGAAGGCCGGGGGCGATCACGTCGGGCAGCAGCCGGTCCTTGGCGGACTCGAGGTCGGCCAGGGTCGGCTTCACGCGAGCCGCTCCTCGACCAGGCGCAGGACGGCGAGCTCCCGCTCCGCCCACCGGGGTACGGCGTCCCCGGACGTGAGCACGGCGGTACCGCCACTGGGGTCGTGGACCAGGGTGAGGAGGGGCTCGCTCACCGCATCAGGAGCGGCGACAGCGCGACGGCGACGAAGAGCAGCGAGAGGTACATGTTCGACCAGTGGAAGAGCCGCATCGGCTTGAGGTCCACGACGTTGTCGCTCTTCGCCGAGCGGCCGAGCAGCAGGTGCGCCTCGACGAGGAACGCGCCACCGAGCACAGCGGCGGCGCCCGGGTAGAACCAGCCGGTGTGCGCGACCGGCCACAACAGGAACGAGGTGGCCACCATCACGTAGGAGTAGGCCACGATCTGCTTGGCGACCACGCGGGCGCCGGCCTTGACGGGCAGCATCGGCACGTCGGCCGCGGCGTAGTCCTCGCGGTAGCGGATCGCCAGCGCCCAGAAGTGCGGCGGGGTCCAGAAGAAGACCACCAGGAACAGCACCACCGGCGCCCAGGCCAGGTGGTTGGTGACGGCGGTCCAGCCGATCAGGGCCGGGAAGCAGCCGGCCGCGCCGCCCCAGACGATGTTCTGCGTGGTACGGCGCTTGAGGATCATCGTGTAGCCGACGACGTAGAAAACATTGGCGGTCAGGGCCAGCAGCGCAGAGAGCGGGTTGACCAGGAACCACAGCCACAGCGTGGAGACCACGCCCAGCGCCAGGCCGAAGACCAGCGCGGCGCGCGTCGAGACCACGTGCCGGGGCAGGGCGCGGCGGCGGGTACGGCGCATCCGCTCGTCGATGTCGGCGTCGTAGACGCAGTTGAGCGCGTTGGCGCTGCCAGCCGACAGGGTGCCGCCGAGCACGGTCGCGACGACCAGCTCCAGCGACGGGACACCGCGCTGCGCCAGGAACATCACCGGGACGGTGGTGAGCAGCAGCAGCTCGATGATCCGCGGCTTGGTGAGGCCGACGTAGGCCCCGAGCACGTCCCGGACCGTCGGGGGTCCGCTCGTCGGCGTCTGCACCGAGACGTGGGGATCGACGGCGGTCACATGAACCTCGGGTTCCAACGGCGGAGGGCGGCCAGCAGGCGCCCGGCGGGCGTTCCCGAGTCTAGTGGGCCGGACCCCGAAGTTACCCACCGGGCAAGCCCAGGACGGGTGTGCAACTGCTCACCGGCCCTGAGTAGGCTCGACTCGTCCGTGCCCGCCCCTGGTGGGCACCCCATCGCCGAGAGGAACTCGTGGCTGTGACCAAGCTCGAATGGACCGATCTCGACCAGCGCGCCGTCGACACCGCCAGGGTGCTGGCGATGGACGCCGTGCAGAAGGTCGGCAACGGTCACCCCGGCACCGCCATGGCGCTGGCCCCGGTGGCCTACACCCTCTTCCAGAAGGCGATGCGGCACAACCCCGCCAATCCCGACTGGGCGGGTCGTGACCGTTTCGTGCTGTCCTGCGGGCACAGCAGCATCACCCTCTACACGCAGCTCTTCCTCGGCGGCTTCGGTCTCGGCATCGACGACCTGAAGTCGTTGCGCACCTGGGGCTCGCTGACCCCGGGCCACCCGGAGCACGGCCACACCGCCGGCGTGGAGACCACCACCGGCCCGCTCGGCCAGGGCGTCGCCAACGCGGTCGGGATGGCGATGGCCGCCCGCCGCGAGCGCGGCATCCTCGACGCCGAGGCCGACGCCGGCGAGAGCCCGTTCGACCACCACGTCTACGCCATCTGCAGCGACGGCGACCTGGAGGAGGGCGTCTCCGCCGAGGCCTCCTCGCTGGCCGGCACGCAGCGCCTGGGCAACCTGACGGTGGTCTACGACGACAACAAGATCTCGATCGAGGGCGGCACCGACATCGCCTTCACCGAGGATGTCTCCAAGCGCTACGAGGCCTACGGCTGGCACGTCCAGAACGTCGACTGGACCGCCGGCGGCACCGGCTACGACGAGGACGTGCAGGCGCTCTGGGCAGCCCTGGAGCAGGCCCGCGCCGTCACCGACAAGCCGAGCTTCATCAACCTGCGCACGATCATCGCCTGGCCCGCACCCAACGCGCAGGGCACCGGCAAGTCGCACGGCTCGGCCCTCGGCGACGAGGAGGTCGCGGCCACCAAGAAGATCCTCGGCTTCGACCCGCTCCAGACCTTCGAGGTCTCCGAGGAGGTCCTCGAGCACAGCCGCGGCCTCGTCGCGCGCGGCCAGGCCGCCGAGGCCGCCTGGCAGGAGCAGTACGACGCCTGGGCGGCGCGCTACCGCCAGCGCGCCGAGCTGTTCGAGCGGATGCGCAGCCGCACCCTCCCCGACGGCTGGACGAAGACGCTGCCGTCGTTCCCGGCCGACGAGAAGGGCGTCGCCACCCGGGTCGCCTCCGGCGCGGTGCTCAGCGCCATCGCCGGCGAGCTCCCCGAGCTCTGGGGCGGCTCGGCCGACCTGGCCGGCTCCAACAACACCACCCCCCAGGGCGAGCCGTCCTTCATCCCGTCGGACCTGTCCACCAAGGACTTCACCGGCAACGAGTACGGCCGGGTCCTGCACTTCGGCATCCGCGAGCACGCCATGGGCTCGCTGATGAACGGCATCGCGCTGCACGGCGGCACCCGGGTCTACGGCGGCACCTTCCTGGTGTTCTCCGACTACATGCGCCCGGCGGTCCGGCTGGCCGCGCTGATGAAGCTGCCGGTCACCTACGTGTGGACCCACGACTCCATCGGGCTCGGCGAGGACGGCCCGACCCACCAGCCCGTCGAGCACCTCGCGGCACTCCGCGCGATCCCCGGACTGGACGTCGTACGCCCCGCCGACGGCAACGAGACCGTCGCCGCGTGGCAGGCGATCCTCGAGCACACCGACCGCCCGGCCGGCCTGGCGCTGACCCGCCAGAACGTGCCGACCTTCCCGCGCGGCGAGGAAGGCTTCGCGGGCACGGAGGGCGTCGCCAAGGGCGGCTACGTGCTCGTCGACGCCGAGACCGGCACCCCGGACGTGGTGCTCGTCGGCACCGGCTCCGAGGTCCAGCTGGCCGTCGAGGCCCGCACCGCGCTCGCCGCGAAGGGCGTCCACGCGCGCGTCGTCTCGATGCCGTGCCGCGAGTGGTTCGACGCCCAGGACCAGGCCTACCGCGACAGCGTGATCCCGCCGTCGGTGAAGGCCCGGGTCAGCGTCGAGGCCGGCATCGCCCAGGGCTGGCGCGACGTGGTCGGCGACGCCGGCCGGGTCGTGTCCCTGGAGCACTTCGGCGCCTCGGCCGACTACGCCACCCTCTACCGCCAGTTCGGCATCACCGCCGAGGCCGTGGTGCTCGCGGCCGAGGAGAGCATCGCCGCGGCAGGCGCGTGACACCCGCCGCGGCGGGTACCCACCCGCCGCGGCCCACCATCGATCGACACACACCCGGGAGGAACGAGATGTCGAACTCTCTTCAGGCGCTCAGCGACGCAGGCGTGTCCATCTGGCTTGACGACCTGTCCCGCGAGCGGATCGAGTCGGGCAACCTGGCCGACCTGGTCAAGGACAGCCACGTCGTCGGCGTGACCACCAACCCGACGATCTTCGCCGCGGCCGTCAAGGACGGTGAGCGCTACGACGAGCAGGTCGCCACGCTGACCGGCGAGGGCAAGGACGTCGACGAGGTGATCTTCGAGGTCACCACCACCGACGTACGCAACGCCTGCGACGTCCTCAAGCCGACGTGGTCCGGGTCCGACGGCGTCGACGGACGGGTGTCGATCGAGGTGTCCCCGCGGCTCGCGTTCGACACCGACGGTACCGTCGCGGCCGCCAAGCGCCTCTGGGCGACCGTCGACCGCGCCAACACGCTGATCAAGATCCCGGCGACCGCCGAGGGCATCCCGGCCATCACCGAGGTGATCGCGGCCGGCATCAGCGTCAACGTCACGCTGATCTTCGGCCTGGACCGCTACGACCAGGTGATGGAGGCCTACCTCGCCGGACTGGAGAAGGCACAGGCCGCCGGCACCGACCTGGCCTCGATCCACTCGGTCGCGTCGTTCTTCGTCTCCCGCGTAGACACGGAGTACGACAAGCGTCTCGACGCGCTCGGCACCGCGCAGGCCACCGACCTCAAGGGCAAGGCCGGCATCGCCAACGCCCGGCTCGCCTACCGGGCGTTCGAGCAGAAGTTCGCCGGCGACCGCTGGCAGGCGCTGCTCGACGCCGGCGCCCACGCGCAGCGCCCGCTGTGGGCCTCCACCGGCGTGAAGAACCCCGACTACCGCGACACGATGTACGTCGTGGACCTGGTCGTTCCCGACACCGTGAACACGATGCCGGAGAAGACCCTCGAGGCCGTCGCCGACCACGGCGAGGTCGCCGGTGACCAGGTCACCACGAAGTACGACGACGCGCAGGCGGTCATGGACGCGCTCGCCGGCCAGGGCATCGGCTACGACGACGTCATCGCCGTCCTCGAGAAGGAGGGCGTGGACAAGTTCCTGGTCTCCTGGGACGAGCTCGTCGAGACGGTGTCGAAGCAGATGGAGCAGAGCGGGGACGCGGCCCGGTGAGCGAGGCTTTCGAGGTAGCCGCGACCGGGGCGGCCGCCGAGGCGGTCGCCCGGCTCGTGCCCGGGCTGGTGGCGGACAAGTTCGCCAGCCGGCTGTTCGCGAAGGACGCCACGCTGTGGGGCCCGGACGCCGAGGACGAGGCGTCCAAGCGGCTCTCCTGGACCGGGCTGCACCGCACCTCGCGGCCGCTGCTCGGCCAGGTCGCCGCGATCCGCGGTGAGCTGCTCGAGGACGGCGTCGACCACGTCGTGCTGTGCGGCATGGGCGGGTCCTCGCTGGCCCCCGAGGTGATCTGCGCGACCGCGGGCGTCGAGCTGACCGTGCTCGACTCCAGCGACCCCGACCAGGTCCGGGAGGCGCTCGCCGACCGGCTGGAGCGCACCGTCGTGGTGGTCTCCAGCAAGTCCGGCTCCACCGTCGAGACCGACAGCCAGAAGCGTGCGTTCGTCGACGCGTTCATCTCCGCCGACATCGACCACACCAAGCGCATCGTGGTCGTCACCGACCCCGGCAGCCCGCTCGACGAGCAGAGCCGCGCCGACGGCTACCGGGTCGTCAACGCCGACCCGGCCGTCGGCGGCCGCTACTCCGCGCTGACCGCGTTCGGCCTGGTGCCCTCGGGGCTGGCCGGTGCGGACATCGCGGCGCTGCTGGAGGAGGCCGACGCCGTCGCCGACCTGCTCGCCGACGACGACGAGGCCAACCCGGGCCTGCGCCTCGGTGCCGCGATCGCCGGAACCGAGCCGCTGCGCGACAAGCTCGTGCTCACCGACGCCGGCTCCGGGCTGGTCGGCTTCGCCGACTGGGCCGAGCAGCTGGTCGCCGAGAGCACCGGCAAGCTCGGCACCGGCCTGCTGCCCGTGGTGGTGGGCTCCGGCTCCGACCCCGAGGTGGCGCTGCCGCCGCACGACGCGACGGTCGCGGTGCTCGCGCCCGACGCCGACGACGACGCCCCCGCCGAGCAGGACGCGTCCGGCTCCGAGGTCCGGGTCACCGGCTCGCTCGGCGCCCAGCTGCTGCTGTGGGAGGTCGCCACGGCGGTCGCGGGCAAGGTGCTCGGCATCAACCCGTTCGACCAGCCCGACGTGGAGAGCGCCAAGAAGGCGGCCCGCTCCATGCTCGAGGGCAGCCCGGACAGCACCCCGGCCGCCTTCACCGACGGCGCCGTCGAGGTCCGCGCGCTGGGCGGTGACTGGCTCGGGGACGCCAGCAGCCTCCGTGACGCCGTCGCCGCGCTGCTGGGCCGGCTGGACACCGACCGCGGCTACGTCGCGGTGATGGCCTACCTCGACCGCCTCGACCACGCGGACCTGGCCGACTGCCGCCGTACCCTCGCGGTGCGGACCCGGCGCCCGGTCACGTTCGGGTGGGGACCGCGGTTCCTCCACTCGACCGGCCAGTTCCACAAGGGCGGCCCCGCCGAGGGCGTCTACGTCCAGGTCACCGGCGAGCCGCGCCAGGACCTGGCCGTGCCCGGCAAGGACTACACGTTCGGCCGGCTCATCGCCGCGCAGGCCGCCGGCGACGCCCAGGTGCTCGCCGACCACGGCCGGCCGGTGCTCCGCCTGCACCTGACCGACCTCACCGCGGGTCTGGCCGCGGTCCGGGAGGCACTCTCGTGAGCCCTGACGCCTACACCGACGCCGAGGGCAACCGGGTCAACCCGCTGCGCGACCCGCAGGACCGCCGGCTGCCGAAGATCGCCGGGCCCTGCGGCCTGGTGATCTTCGGCGTCACCGGCGACCTGTCCCGCAAGAAGCTGATGCCGGCCGTCTACGACCTGGCCAGCCGCGGGCTGCTGCCGCCGGGCTTCTCGCTGGTCGGCTTCGCCCGCCGCGACTGGGCCGACCAGGACTTCGCGCAGATCGTGCACGACTCGGTCAAGGAGCACGCGCGCACGGAGTTCCGCGAGGAGGTCTGGCAGCAGCTCGCGGAGGGCTTCCGGTTCGTGCCCGGCAACTTCGACGACGACGTCGCCTTCGACACGCTCCGGCAGACCATCCAGGACCTCGACCGGGTCCGCGGCACCGGCGGCAACCACGCGTTCTACCTGTCGATCCCGCCGCGGTTCTTCTCCGACGTGATCGGCCAGCTCAAGGAGCACGGCCTCGCCGACCCGAGCGCGGACTCGTGGCGCCGAGTGGTCGTGGAGAAGCCGTTCGGCTCCGACCTGCAGACGGCCCGACAGCTGAACAACATCATCTCCGAGGTGTTCCCGTCGGAGTCGGTCTTCCGGATCGACCACTACCTCGGCAAGGAGACGGTGCAGAACATCCTGGCGATGCGGTTCGCCAACGCGATGTTCGAGCCGATCTGGAACTCCAACTACGTCGACCACGTGCAGATCACGATGGCCGAGGACATCGGCATCGGTGGCCGGGCCGGCTACTACGACGGCATCGGCGCCGCCCGCGACGTCATCCAGAACCACCTGATCCAGCTGATGGCGCTGATCGCGATGGAGGAGCCCACCTCCTTCGACGCCCGCAGCCTGCGGCTGGAGAAGCAGAAGGTCCTCGAGTCCGTCGTCCTCCCCCACCGGCTCGACCTCGCCACCGCCCGCGGGCAGTACGTCGAGGGCTGGGCCGGCGGCGTGAAGGTGCCGGGCTACAAGCAGGAGCAGGACATCCCGCAGTCCTCGACCACCGAGACCTACGCGGCGATCAAGCTCGAGATCGAGACCCGGCGCTGGGCCGGGGTGCCGTTCTACCTGCGGCACGGCAAGCGCCTGGGCCGCCGCGTCACCGAGGTGGCCGTGGTGTTCAAGCGTGCCCCGCACCTGCCGTTCAGCGACTCCTCCACCGAGGAGCTCACCCAGAACGCGCTGGTGATCCGGGTGCAGCCCGACGAGGGCGTGACCATGCGCTTCGGCTCCAAGGTGCCCGGCACCGCGATGGAGATCCGCGACGTCAACATGGACTTCGCCTACGGCGGGTCGTTCACCGAGTCCAGCCCCGAAGCCTACGAGCGGCTGATCCTCGACGTGCTCCTCGGCGAGCCGCCGCTCTTCCCGCAGCACGAGGAGGTCGAGCTGTCCTGGAAGATCCTGGACCCGATCACCAAGTACTGGGCCGAGCACGGCAAGCCCGACACCTACGAGGCCGGCACCTGGGGTCCGGCGTCGGCCGACGAGATGCTGGCCCGCGACGGCCGGACCTGGAGGCGTCCCTGATGATCGAGCTCACCGACACCAACTCGAGCGAGATCGCCTCCGAGTTCCTGGCCGCCCGGGTGCGCGCCGGCAGCCCCGCCATGGGCATGGTGATGACGCTGGTCATCATCGTCGAGGAGGACGCCTCCGAGGCCGCGATGAAGGTGGCCCGGTCCGCCTCGCGCGAGCACCCGGCCCGGCTGCTCGGCGTGATCCTCGGCGACGGCCGTGGCAAGGCGCAGGTGGACGCCGAGGTCGGCATCGGCCGCGGCGTGTCCGGCGAGCGCGCCCTGATCCGGCTCCGTGGGGCGGTCACCAAGCACCCCGAGTCCGTCGTGCTGCCGCTGCTGCTGCCCGACTCCCCCGTCGTGGTGTGGTGGCCCGGCAAGGCCCCCGACGACCCGGCCGCCGACGCGCTGGGGCGTCTCGCCCGTCGGCGCATCACGGACGCGGCCGCCGTACCCACCCGGAAGTCGCAGGCGATGCTCACCCAGTGCCGCAGCTATGCGCCGGGCAACACCGACCTGGCCTGGACCCGGATCACCACCTGGCGGGCGCTGCTCGCGGCAGCGCTGGACCAGCACCCGGGCAAGGTGACCGCGGCGTCGGTGACCGCGGAGCGGATCAGCCCGAGCGCCGACCTGCTCTCCGCGTGGCTGGCGGACCGGCTCAGCGTGCCGGTGGCCCGGCACAACTCCGACGGCCCCGGCATCACCCGGGTCACCCTGACCACCAAGAACGGCGACGTGGTGATCGTCCGCGGGGACGGCAAGCTGGCCACGCTCTCCTCGCCCGGGCAGCCCGACCGCCCGGTGGCGCTCAAGCGCCGCGAGCTCGACGAGCTGCTGTCGGAGGAGCTGCGCCGGCTCGACCCCGACGACGTGTACGCCGCGACGGTGAGCCGGATGGTCAAGCGCAGCGCCCGCCCCGCCACCAAGGCCAGCCGCGCCGCCCGCAGCACCCGGACCCGGAAGAAGGCAGCCCGATGAGCACCCCCGAGACCGTCGTCCTCGGCACCCCCGACGCGATGGCGGCCGAGGTCGCCGCCCGGCTGGTCGCCCGGCTGCGCGAGGTGCAGGCCGCCGGCCGGGTGCCGTCGGTGGTCCTCACCGGCGGCTCGATCGCGGTCACGATCCACGAGGCCGTCGCCGCCCACCCCGACGCCGGGTCCGTGGACTGGGCCGCGGTCGACGTCTGGTTCGGCGACGAACGCTTCGTGGCGGCCGACAGCCCCGACCGCAACGTCGGCCAGGCCGCCGAGGCGATGCTCGACAAGCTGCCGCTCGACCCGGCGCGCGTGCACGCGATGCCCGCCTCCGACGGGGAGTACGGCGACGACGTGGACGCCGCGGCCGCCGGCTACGCCGCCGAGCTCGCCGCCGCCGGCGAGAACGGCGCAGGGCCGCGCTTCGACGTGCTGATGCTCGGCATCGGCCCCGACGGCCACTGCGCCTCGCTGTTCCCCGGCCGCCACGAGCAGGCCTCCTCCGAGCTCGCGGTCGCCGTGCGCGACTCCCCCAAGCCGCCCCCGACCCGGATCTCGATGACGCTGCGCACCCTCTCCGGTGCCACCGAGGTGTGGTGGGTCGCCGCCGGCGCCGAGAAGGCCCCGGCCGTCCGGGACGCCCTGCACGGGACGGACCCGGTCGCCGTACCCGCTGCCGGCCCGAAGGGCCTCGAGCGCACCGTCTGGCTGCTCGACGACGCCGCCGCCTCGGCCCTCTGACCCACTCGCCGACCCGGCGTGAAGGTGCACGTCAAACCCGCCGAGCGGGCGTGAAGGTGCACGTCAGACGTGCCGAGTCGGCGCTAAGGGACGCGAAAAACCCCCCGGGACCAAGCTTGGCCACGGGGGTTCCGCTGCGTTGGGGTGTCGCTGACACGGCGCAAACGCCGTCGTCGCTAGCGCTCCTCCAGCGTTTCCTCCGGGTCAGCTCCCTATCGCCTTCTTCGCCTAGCGGCTCAGAAGACGATCTCGCCGCGCTTGCGCTTGTCACGCAGCGACTGGATGGCCTCGTCGAGGATGTCGGCCGCCTCCTGGTCGGAGCGGCGCTCCTTCACGTAGGCCAGGTGAGTCTTGTAGGGCTCGATCTTCGGGGGCGGCGGCGGGTTGTCGCTGTCGAGGCTGGCTGGGAGGCCACAGCGGGGGCAGTCCCAGGAGTCCGGGATCTGCGCCTCGACGGCGAACGTGATCACCGACTGGTGCCGGTGAGCACAGAAGTACACGACGCTCTGGCGCGGGGCGGCCTCGCCGCGTTCCGCCTCGCCCATGGGGCCGGCGCCGACTCGGCTGCCCCGGATGGCGTTTGCTCCACCTGCCACGCTGTGTACTCCTCGTCAGTCTGTCTAGCTGCCGGCTCGCAGCAGCAGTCCCAGGGCGATGATGCACGCGAACCAGATCACGCCCGCACCAATCGTGATGCGGTCGAGGTTGCGTTCGGCGACCGAGGAGCCACCCAGGCCACTCGAGACGCCGCCTCCGAACATGTCGGAGAGCCCGCCGCCCCGGCCCTTGTGGAGCAGGATCAGCAGGATAAGGAGAAGGCTGGTCAGAATGAGCAGCACGGTAAAGGCGATAACCACGGTGGGAAACTCTAACTCACGAAGGGTCGGTCAGATCACAGGCATGTCGTAAAACCGGCAGATGCCGCCGAACTCCTCGGCCTGCAGGCTCGCGCCGCCGACCAGAGCGCCGTCCACATCGGCCTTCTCCATGATGCCGGCGACGTTGGCAGCCTTCACCGAGCCGCCGTAGAGAATGCGTACGGCGTCCGCGGCCGTATCCCCCAGGGTCTCCGCGATCCGCTGCCGGATCGCCGCGCAGACCTCCTGGGCGTCGTCGGGGGTCGCCACCTCGCCCGTGCCGATCGCCCAGACCGGCTCGTAGGCGATGACCAGGGCACCCACCTGCTCGGCGCTCAGGCCGGCCAGGGAGCCGTCGACCTGCGCGAGCGTGTGCTCGACCTGGCGGCCCTCCTTGCGCACCTCGAGGCCCTCGCCCACGCACACGATCGGGGTCATCTTCGCGGCGATCGCCTTGTGGGCCTTGGCGTTGACGACCTCGTCGGTCTCGGCGTGGTACTCACGACGCTCGGAGTGCCCGACGACGACATAGCTGCAGCCGAGCTTGGCGAGCATCGCTGCGGAGATCTCGCCGGTGTAGGCGCCACCGTCGTGCGTGGACACGTCCTGGGCGCCGTACTTGATCTCGAGGCGGTCGCCGTCGACGAGGGTCTGCACGCTGCGCAGGTCGGTGAACGGCGGCACGACGACCACCTCGACCTTGCCGTAGTCGTGCTTCTTGTCGGACAGCGTCCAGGCGAGCTTCTGGACCAGGACAACGGCTTCCTGGTGGTTGAGGTTGCTCTTCCAGTTGCCGGCCATCAGCGGCGTGCGGGTTGTCTTTGCCATCAGGGTCCTTCGGTCATGGTCTCGACGGGCTCGACCAGCGGTGTGGTCGCGACGGTCTCGACCAGCGAGAGGTTCAGGAGAGTACGTCGATGCCGGGGAGGTCCTTGCCCTCGAGGTATTCGAGGCTCGCACCCCCGCCGGTGGAGATGTGGCCGAACGCCGACTCCTCGAAGCCGAGGGCCCGGACTGCGGCCGCGGAGTCGCCGCCGCCGACGACGGACAGCCCGTCGATGCCGGTCAGCGCCTGCGCCACGGCACGGGTGCCGCCCGCGAACGCGTCGAACTCGAAGACGCCCATCGGGCCGTTCCAGAAGACCGTACGCGCGTCGGCGAGGGCCGCGGCGAACGCCTTCCCGGACTCGGGACCGATGTCGAGGCCGAGCTGGTCGGCCGGGATCGCATCGGCCGGCACGACGGTCGCGGGGGCGTCCGCCTTGAACTCCGGAGCGACCACGATGTCGGTCGGCAGCAGGATCTCGACCCCCGACTCCTCGGCGCGCTGGAGGTAGCTGCGGCAGGTGTCGACCTGGTCCTCCTCGAGCAGGCTCTTGCCGACCTCGTGGCCCTGGGCCTTGAGGAAGGTGAACACCATGCCGCCGCCGATCAGCAGCTTGTCGGCCTTGCCGAGCAGGTTGTCGATGACACCCAGCTTGTCGGAGACCTTGGAGCCGCCCAGGACGACCACGTAGGGCCGCTCGGGGTTCTCGGTGAGCCGGCGCAGCACGTCGATCTCGGTGGCCACGAGGCCGCCCATCGCGTGCGGGAGACGCTCGGCGACGTCGTACACGCTCGCCTGCTTGCGGTGCACCACGCCGAAGCCGTCGGAGACGAAGACGTCGGCGAGCGCGGCGAGCTGGTCGGCGAAGGCACCGCGGACGGCGTCGTCCTTGCTGGTCTCGCCCTCGTTGAACCGGACGTTCTCGAGGACCGCGACCTGACCGTCCTGGAGCGCCTCGACGGTCGCGCGGGCGCTCTCCCCCACGGTGTCGGTGGCGAACGCGACCTCGGTGCCGAGCAGCTCACCGAGGCGCTGCGCGACCGGGGCGAGGGAGTACGACGGGTCCGGGGCGCCCTGGGGGCGGCCGAGGTGCGCGGCCACGAGGACCCGGGCGCCAGCGTCGACCAGGGTGCGGATCGTGGGCACGCTGGCCCGGATCCGGCCGTCGTCGGTGATCCGGTCGCCGTCGAGCGGCACGTTGAGGTCCGAGCGGACGAGGACGCGCTTGCCGCGCACGTCGCCGAGGTCGTCGAGAAGCGTCATCGAGGTGTCTCCAGACGGATTCGTCTGCGACCCCGCCGCGTGGAGAGCAGCCTAGGTCGCAGACGAATCGGGGTGGGGGTGGGTCAGAGCGAGGCGCCGACGTGGGTGATCAGGTCGGCGAGGCGGTTGGAGTAGCCCCACTCGTTGTCGTACCAGCCGACGACCTTGACCTGGTTGCCGATCACCTTGGTGAGGCCCGCGTCGAAGATGCAGGAGTGCGGGTCGGTGACGATGTCGGCGGAGACGATCGGGTCCTCGGTGTACTTCAGGAAGCCCTTGAGCGGGCCCTCGGCGGCCGCCTTGACGATCGCGTTGACCTCCTCCGCGGTGGTCTCGCGGCCGGCCTCGAAGGTCAGGTCGGTGGCCGAGCCGGTCGGGATCGGCACCCGCAGCGCGTAGCCGTCGAGCTTGCCCTTGAGGTCGGGCATGACCAGGCCGATCGCCTTCGCGGCGCCGGTGGAGGTCGGCACGATGTTGAGCGCGGCGGCGCGGGCGCGGCGCAGGTCCTTGTGCGGCGCGTCCTGCAGGTTCTGGTCCTGGGTGTAGGCGTGGATGGTCGTCATCAGGCCCTTGACGATGCCGAGCTCGTCGTGGAGGGCCTTCGCCATCGGCGCCAGGCAGTTGGTGGTGCACGAGGCGTTGGAGATCACGGTGTGCGCGGCCGGGTCGTAGGCGTCGTGGTTGACACCCATGACCACGGTGATGTCCTCGTTGGAGGCCGGCGCGGAGATGATGACCTTCTTGGCGCCGCCGGACTCGACGTGGGCCTTGGCCTTCGTCGCATCGGTGAAGAAGCCGGTGGACTCGACCACGACGTCGACGCCGAGGTCCTTCCAGGGCAGCGCGCCCGGGTCGCGCTCGGCGAGGATCTTGATGGACTTGTCGCCGACCTTGATGCTGTCGCCCTCCACCGAGACCTCGGCGGGGAAGCGACCCAGGATCGAGTCGTACTTCAGCAGGTGCGCCATCGTCTTGAGGTCGCCGAGGTCGTTGGCGGCGACGATCTCGATGTCCGCGCCGGAGGCCTGCACGGCACGGAAGAAGTTGCGGCCGATGCGGCCGAAGCCGTTGATACCTACACGAACGGTCACGAGACTTTCACTCCTCGGTAGCAGCTACGGTGCGGGAGCAACCCCCGAGAGGTCTCCCGCGCCAGACACTACCGTCAGCTGTGCGGGGGGCCACAGCACCCGTCCGCGCTACGTGCCGGTAACCGCGTGTGCTACGTCCGCCGCTACCGTACGACGACCCGGACCGACGGCCCGTGGTCCCCTGCCATCCAGCGACGATCCGTGAGTCGGGCGTGCTGAGCTCGGCGGCCAGTGCTGGCAGCAGACTCGTGTTGTAGGCGTGCGCGGTCGGCCAAAAGCAGCTTCGCCGGGTAGCTGACCGCGTCCAGCACAGTCCCGATCACCAGGTCGGTGTCCGGCCCCGCGGCGCGCACGTGGGCGACGTACACCCGCATCTGGCTCGCGATCGCCGCGCTGTCACGGCCGGCCGTCAGGTCGCTGCGCCCCAGCCGGACCACGACCACGTCGGGCTGGTAGTCGTTGACGTAGCCGACGAAGTCGACCGGCCGCCCCTCCCGCACGAACTCCTTGTAGAGGTAGTAGCGGTAGGTCGTCGAGCCGCTGAAGCCGTGCGTGATCGAGTCCCCCGACAGCATGACCCGCAGCGGTGCCGCCGCATGGGCACGTGCCGGGACGAGCAGGACCGTCGCCAGGGCGAGCAGGACGAGCAGCAGGGCGGCCGCGCGCGGGCGCGACCGGACCGCCATGAGGTTCACGGGGGGCTCCAGGACATGACAAGCGGGCCCCCGGTGCGGGAGGCCCGTCGGTCCCCATGGTCGTAGCCCGGGCCAGCTCCCGGAGGCCGTTCGCGGAACCAGGGGTTCAGTGGTCGAGCTCGTCGACCCGTCCCGTTGGTTGAGCAGGGCGCCCACCGCCCGTCTCGAAACCACCCTCGCCTCGACCGCCCCGCACGCCCCAGCCCGGACGTCAATCAGTTCCGGATGGCTGCCCGCTGGCGCGATTTGCAGCCACCTGGAACTGATCAGGCTCCAGCCTGTGACTCGTGTGGCTGGGGAGGTCGCCGACCCCTGCCCGGCTGACGAACGGACAGGCAGAACTCGTGGTCGAGCTGCCCGCCCACGCTCAGCCTGGCGCGGGGCGCGGCATTCTGCCTTTCCGTCGGGCCGGCTGGCAGGTGAGCAGGAGTACGACGTCCTGTGGACGATCGCGTAGCGCGTACGGCGGATCGTCGGTGCCGGCTGATTGCCTCGAAACATGCCCCCGGAACCTCCGAAAAGTTCTTTCCACAGATGTCGAACTGGTACTCGAAAAGTGTCGGTGCCCGGTGGTTCACTGGGTTCTATGACGACAGACACCCGAGCACCTGAGCAGCTGGCCCCCGCCGGCGCGCTCGAGGGTGCGCGCGCGTGTCTGGTCGAGCTGACCCAGGAGCTGTGGGCCGCCAAGTCCAAGGCCGAGCTGCTGGCCGCGAAGGAGGCGATCGAGCGGACCCGCTCGACGCTCGCCGCCCTCGACGCGAAGGTGTGCCTCGAGATCGAAGCCTCCGGTGCCGCCCGCGACGAGGGGTGGGCGTCCGCGAAGGCCTACGTCACCGCGGTCTCCGGGGGCCGCAACAGCACCGGATCCCGCACCCTGCGCCTCGCTCGCGACCTGGAGGCGGACCGGCAGATGACCGCCGACGCGTTGGCTGCCGCGGTGATCTCCCCGGACCAGGCCGAGGTGATCGTGGACGCGATCCGCAAGCTTCCGGTCAGTGCTGCGGTGCGGGACGAGGCGGAGGTGGTGCTGCTGCAGAAGGCACAGCACCTCAACGCCAGCGACCTCGCCAAGGCCGCCGAGCACGTCCTCGAGGACGTCGACCCCGACGGCACCGAACGCCGTGAGGAAGCAGCCCTCGACCGACTCGAGAGGTCCGCCCACCTGGGTCGGTTCCTCACCATCCGCCACGACGGCCTCGGTGGCGCCTACCTCAAAGGCCGCGGCACCGTCGAGGACATCGCCGTCATCGAGACCGCCCTCGCCTCCCTCGCGCGTCCGCACCCCGCCAGCGACCCGACCGCAGACGCCACGAGTGAGTACGGCGCCTCGGACCCCGACTGCGGCATGGACGGCAAGGACGCCCGCGACCACGGCGCCCGCACCTGGGACGCCCTGGTCGAGACCTGCCAGCTCGCCCTCGACGCCGAGGTACTCCCCGAGGACCACGGCCACAAACCCCGCGTCGCGGTCACCGTCGACCTCGACACGTTGCAGGCCCAGGTCGGCACCGCCACCCTGGGCACCGCGACTCTGGGCACCGACGACGACCTCTCACCCGAAGCCGCCCGGAGGTTGGCCTGCGACGCCGACATCCTCCCTGCGGTGATGGGCGGCAAGTCCGCGATCTTCGACACCGCGCTCACCCAACGCCTCGTCACCGCCGCCTTGTGGCTGGTCCTCGTCCTCCGAGACAAGCACTGTGCCTTCCCCGGCTGCCGACAGAAGCCCATCGCCTGCGACGCCCACCACATCATCCACTGGGCCCACGGCGGCCTCACCGCACTCCTCAACCTCGTCCTCCTGTGCCGGGCTCACCACAAGGTCATCCACCACACGCCCTGGCAAGTGAGGCTCAACCCGAACGACGGACGGCCGGAGTTCCTGCCACCACCGGGGCGACATCGACTCTCACCCGGCTACCGGGACACCCTCCAACCCACCGGACCACGCGGACCGGACGGCGAGGCGTGGATCCGCGAACGCACCGCGCGGACCTGACCGCGGGCCGTGACGAGGGTCAGGACTGCTCGGCGAGCATGTCCGGGGTCAGCGTCGACTCCGTGTCGGGGATGCCGAGGTCCTGGGCGCGCTTGTCGGCCATCGCGAGCAGCCGCCGGATCCGGCCGGCGATCGCGTCCTTGGTGAGCGGCGGGACGTGCAGCTGGCCGAGCTCCTCGAGGGAGGCCTGCTTGTGCTCGAGGCGCAGGTCACCGGCCATCTTCAGGTGGTCGGGGACCTCCTCGGCCAGGATCGCCAGGGCACGCTCGACGCGGGCACCGGCAGCGACCGCGGCCCGGGCCGAGCGGCGCAGGTTGGCGTCGTCGAAGTTCGCGAGCCGGTTGGCGGTGGCGCGCACCTCGCGGCGCATCCGGCGCTCCTCCCAGGCCATCAGCGACTCGTGGGCGCCGAGGCGGGTGAGCAGGATGCCGATCGCGTCGCCGTCACGGATCACGACGCGGTCCACGCCGCGGACCTCACGGGCCTTGGCGGAGATGCCGAGCCGGCGGGCGGCGCCGACGAGGGCGAGCGCGGCCTCGGGGCCCGGGCAGGTCACCTCGAGCGCGGAGGAACGGCCAGGCTCGGTCAGCGACCCGTGGGCGAGGAACGCGCCCCGCCAGGCGGCGACGGCGTCGCAGCCGGCGCCGGAGACGACCTGGGGCGGCAGACCGCGCACCGGGCGGCCGCGACTGTCGAGCAGGCCGGTCTGCCGGGCGAGCTGCTCGCCGTCGCGGACCACGCGGACCACGTAGCGGCTGCCCTTGCGGATGCCGTTGCCCGAGACCATCACCACGTCGGACTGGTGGCCGTAGATCTCCGCGATGTCCTTGCGCAACCGGCGCGCGGCGGCACCGGTGTCGAGCTCGGCCTCGACCACGATCCGCCCGCTCACGATGTGCAGGCCGCCGGCGAACCTGAGCATCGAGGACACCTCGGACTTGCGGCAACAGACCTTCGTGACCGTCGTACTGGCCAGCTCTGCCTTCACCTGTGCCGTCATCGCCATGCGTCCGATCCTGCCACGTCTCTGCCTCCGCCTCTCACGACCCCGAGCCGAGCCCCGGCAGGTCGTCGGAAACCCTACGTCCGGGCCATCAGCTGCGCATAAGCATTGGCCAACTTGGCAGGGTCGTGCCGCGGGCTGCCGTCGTCCGCGGCCACGTCGGCCACGACGAGCTCCGCGCCGAGGGTGGCGGCGGTGGCCCGCAGCTTGTCCTCGTCGCCGACGGTACGGCGGTCCACGAGCACCGCATCCAGGGTCAGGTCCGGGGCGTGGCCGGCCAGCACGTCGAGGTGCGCCTCCGGGGAGAACCCGTCGGTCTCCCCGGTCTGCGGCTCCAGGTTGAGGGTGACGACCTTGCGGGCCGGGGACGAGACCAGGGCGTCGCGCAGGCCCGGCACCAGCAGGTGCGGGATCACGCTGGAGAACCACGAGCCGGGGCCGAGCACCACCCAGTCGGCGGCCTCGACCGCGGCCATCGCCTCGGGGCAGGCGGGCGGGTTCGCGGGGTCGAGCCGCACCGAGAGCACCCGGCCGTGGGTGGAGGCCACCTCGACCTGTCCCCGCACGGTGGTGACGGCATCAGGCTCGGCGGGGTCGGCACCGACCACCGAGGCGGTGATGTCCATCGGGGTGACGGCCATCGGCAGCACCCGCCCCTCGGCGCCGAGCAGCCGGGCCACCCAGTCGAGGCCGCCGACGTGCTCCCCGAGCAGCTCCCACAGAGCCACGATGAGCAGGTTGCCGACGGCGTGCTTGTCCATGTCGCCCTGGGTGGAGAAGCGGTGCTGCAGCACCCGGGCCCAGGTCTGTCCCCAGTCGTCGTCACCGCAGAGCGCGGCCAGCGCCATCCGCAGGTCGCCGGGCGGCAGCACGCCGAACTCGCGGCGCAGCCGCCCCGACGAGCCGCCGTTGTCGGCCACGGTGACCACGGCGGTCAGGTCGGTGACGACGTGCCGGAGCGCGGCCAGCGACGCGGCGAGGCCGTGCCCGCCGCCGAGCGCGACCACGCGCAGGTCCGCCCGTCCGCCAACGGGAGAGGTGGAGGTCATCTCACTCCCGCCCGAGGTCGCGGTGCAGCGGCCGGGCGTCGAGTCCGGCGTCGCGGAGCCGCTGGGCGATCTCCTCGGTCATCGCCACGGAGCGGTGCTTGCCGCCGGTGCAGCCGATCGCGACGGTCATGAAGCGCTTGCCCTCGCGCAGGTAGCCGGTGCCGACGACCTGGACGAGCGCCAGGTAGTGGTCGAGGAACTGCTGTGCCTCGGGGCGGTCCTTGACGTAGTCGGCGACCTCGCGGTCGCGACCGGACAGGTGCCGCAGCTCGGGCACCCAGTAGGGGTTGGGCAGGAACCGCATGTCGGCGACCAGGTCGGCGTCCACGGGGATGCCGTACTTGAAGCCGAAGCTGACCACCGTGATCTTCAGCGACATCGTGTGCGCGTCGCCGAAGGCCTCCCCCACCTTGTCGGTCAGCTGGTGCACGTTGAGGTTGGTGGTGTCGATGACGATGCCCGCCTCGGCACGCACGTCGGCCATCACGACCCGCTCACGACGCAGGCCGTCGAGCAGCCGTCCGCCCTCCTGCAGCGGGTGCGGCCGTCGGGCCGCCTCCTGCCGCCGTACCAGGGTCGCGTCGTCGGCCTCGAGGTAGAGCAACGTGGTCTGCCGGCCGGTGTGGCCGTGCGCGAGCACCTCCTGGAGGCCGCCGAAGAACGACCCGGAACGTACGTCGACCACGACCGCCACGGGCTGGCGCGAGCCCTTGGACTCGTCGACCAGGCGGACCACCTCGGGCACCAGCTGGGGCGGCAGGTTGTCGACGACGAAGAAGCCGAGGTCCTCCAGCTCCTTCGCGGCGGTGCTGCGGCCGGCACCGGTCATGCCGGTGACCACCACCAGCTGGCCGGGCTCCTGCTCGGTCGGCTCGGTCATCACGACTCCTCGATCTCTCCGGTGGCGGTGTTCACGCTGACGCTGCGCGGGCTCTTCTGCTGGTCGGCGAGCGCGGCCACGATCGCCTCGGCGGTGCGGGGACCGATGCCGGGCACGAGCCCGATGTCCTCCACCGTGGCAGCCCGGAGCTTGCGCAGCGAGCCGAACTGCCGCAGCAGGCTCTTGCGACGCACCTCGCCGAGGCCAGGGACCTCGTCGAGGACGGACTCCACCATCGACTTCGAACGCCGGTTGCGGTGGTGGGTGATCGCGAACCGGTGCGCCTCGTCGCGGACCCGCTGGAGCAGGTAGAGCCCCTCGCTGGTGCGCGGCAGGATCACCGGGTCCTCCTCGGACGGGCGCCACACCTCCTCGAGCCGCTTGGCCAGCCCGACCACGGGGATGTCGTCGATGCCGAGCTCGTCGAGGGCGCGCTGCGCGGCCGCGACCTGGGGCGGGCCGCCGTCGACGACGACCAGCCCGGGCACGTAGGCGAACTTCTTGGGGCGGCCGGTCTCCGGGTCGATGAGCGCCGGGCCCCGGTCCTCCTCGTCCACGGAGGTGTCGAGCTCACCGGACTCGGCGCGCTCGTCGAGCAGCCGCTTGAACCGGCGGGTGATCACCTCGTGCATGGACGCGACGTCGTTCTGCCCGTCGACGGTGCGGATCACGAAGCGGCGGTACTCACCCTTGCGGGGCAGGCCGTCCTCGAACACCACCATCGAGGCGACCACCTCGGTGCCCTGCAGGTTGGAGATGTCGTAGCACTCGATGCGCAGCGGCACCTGCGGCAGCCCGAGCGCCTCCTGGATCTCCTCCAGCGCCCGGTTGCGGGTGGTCAGGTCGCTGGCCCGCTTGGTCTTGTGCAGCCCGAGGGACTGGAGCGCGTTGCGCGCCACCGTCTCCTGGAGCGTCTTCTTGTCCCCGCGCTGCGGCACCTTCAGCTGGACGCGCGCGCCCCGGAGACCGGTCAGCCACTCCTCGATCGCCTCGACGTCGTCGGGCAGCGCCGGGACCAGCACCTCGCGCGGGATCGCGTCACCCACCTCGCCGTCGTACAGCTGCAGCAGGAAGCGCTCCACCAGGCCGGCGGTGTCGACGTCCTCGGTCTTGTCGGCCACCCAGCCGCGCTGGCCGCGGATCCGGCCGCCACGGACGTAGAAGATCTGCACCGCGACCTCGAGCGGGTCCTCCGCGAACGCGACCACGTCGGCGTCGGTGCCGTCGCCGAGGACGACGGCCTGCTTCTCCATCGCGCGGTTGAGCGCCCCGATGTCGTCACGCAACCGGGCAGCGCGCTCGAAGTCGGTCTCGTCCGAGGCGGCGTACATCTCCTTCTCGAGACGCTTCACGAACGCGGTCGTCTGCCCGGCCATGAAGTCGCAGAAGTCGTCGACGATCGCGCGGTGCTCCTCGGCGCTCACCGTACCCACGCAGGGCGCCGAGCACTTGCCGATGTAGCCGAGCAGGCAGGGCCGGCCGATCTGCGCGGAGCGCTTGAAGACGCCGTTGGAGCAGGAGCGCATCGGGAACACCCGGAGCAGCAGGTCGACGGTCTCGCGGATCGCCCACGCGTGCGAGTAGGGGCCGAAGTAGCGCACGCCCTTCTTCTTGGCGCCGCGACCGACCATCACCCGTGGAAACTCCTCGTTGAGGGTGACCGCCAGCCAGGGGTAGGACTTGTCGTCGCGGTACTTCACGTTGAAGCGCGGGTCGAACTCCTTGATCCAGGAGTACTCCAGCTGGAGCGCCTCGACCTCGGTGTTGACGACCGTCCACTCGACGGAGGCCGCGGTGGTCACCATCGTCGCGGTGCGCGAGTGCAGGCCCGCGAGGTCCTGGAAGTACGACGTCAGGCGGGCGCGCAGGTTCTTCGCCTTGCCGACGTAGATGACGCGACGGTGCTGGTCGCGGAACTTGTAGACGCCGGGCGAGGTCGGGATGGACCCCGGTGCGGGGCGGTACGTCGACGGGTCGGCCACGCGCCAACCCTACGGCCCGTCAGGCCTTGGTGATCTCGCCACCCGCGACCTTGATCTTGACCGAGGCGAGCGGCTTCGGCGCCGGCCCGGAGACCACGGAGCCGTCCTTGATCGAGTAGTGGCTGTTGTGGCACGGGCAGACGATCTGGCCGCCCTCCACCTTGTTGACCGGGCAGCCCTGGTGGGTGCAGATGGCGCTGTAGGCCTTGAAGTCGCCCTTGGTCGGCTGGACGACGACCACCTGCGCGTCGGCGATGATCGTGCCGCCCCCGACGGGGACGTCCGCGGCCTTCACGAGACCGCCCGACGAGCCTGACCCGGAGCCCGAGCCGCCGCCGCTGGTGCTGCCGCTCGTGGTGCTGTCGCCGCCGGCCGGCGTGCCGGTGGAGCCGTTGTCGTTGCCCCCGCAGGCCGCGAGCAGCGGCAGGGCCATGCCGCCGACGGCGACGGAGCGGACCACGGAACGGCGGGTGACCTCGGCAGGGACGGACTGGTCGGTCATGACGGCTCCTCGGGTGCCTCGGCAGGACAGCGCTGGTCGGTGAAACCTTAGCCACACCTCGCCCCACGGCACCTGAGAGGACGCTGAGCGGGACCGAAGTCCCGCTCCGCCTCAGGCCTTCTTGGTGGTCTTCCGCGTCGTGGTCTTCTTGGCCGTCGTCGTCGTGGCCGTGGCCTTCTTGGTGGTCGTCTTCCTCGCCGGCGCCTTCGCCGCGGCGGTCGTCTTCGCGGCCGCACGCTTGCGCGGAGCCACCGACGCCTCACGGCCCTCGAGCAGCGGCTTGAGGAACTCCCCGGTGTAGCTGCCGGCCGTCGTGGCGACCTCCTCCGGCGTGCCCTCCGCGACCACCGTGCCGCCTCGGTTGCCGCCCTCGGGGCCCATGTCGACGATCCAGTCGGCGGTCTTGATCACGTCGAGGTTGTGCTCGATGACCAGCACCGTGTTGCCCTGGTCGACGAGCCGCCCGAGCACCAGCAGCAGCTTGCGGATGTCCTCGAAGTGCAGGCCGGTCGTCGGCTCGTCGAGCACGTAGACGGTCCGACCCGTCGACCGCTTCTGCAGCTCGGCGGAGAGCTTGACGCGCTGCGCCTCGCCGCCCGACAGCGTGGTGGCGGGCTGGCCGAGCCGGACGTAGCCGAGCCCCACCTCGACGAGCGTCTTCATGTGCCGCGCGATCGCCGGGATCGCGGCGAAGAAGTCGACCGCCTCGTCGATCGGCATGTCGAGGACCTCGGCGATGGTCTTGCCCTTGTAGTGCACCTCCAGCGTCTCGCGGTTGTAGCGCGCCCCGTGGCAGACCTCGCACGGGACGTAGACGTCCGGCAGGAAGTTCATCTCGATCTTGATCGTGCCGTCACCTGCGCACGCCTCGCAGCGGCCGCCCTTGACGTTGAAGGAGAAGCGGCCCTGCATGTAGCCGCGCACCTTCGCCTCGGGGGTGTTGGCGAACAGCTTGCGGATGTGGTCGAAGACGCCGGTGTAGGTCGCCGGGTTGGAGCGCGGGGTGCGCCCGATCGGCGACTGGTCGACGTGGATCACCTTGTCGACGTGGTCGAGGCCGGTGATCCGCTTGTGCCGGCCGGGCACGGTGCGGGCGTTGTAGATCTGCTTGGCCAGCGAGGTGTAGAGGATGTCGTTGACCAGCGTCGACTTGCCCGAGCCGGAGACGCCGGTGACCGCGACGAACATGCCCAGCGGGAACGCCACGTCGACGTCGCGCAGGTTGTGCTCGCGCGCGCCGATCACCTTGAGCTCCCGGCCGGGCGTCCGCGGACGTCGTACGGCGGGAACGGGGATCTCCTTGCGGCCGGACAGGTAGAGCCCGGTCAGGGAGTCGTGGTGGTTCATGAGCTCCGAGACCGGGCCGGACACGACGACCTGGCCGCCGTGCTCACCCGCGCCGGGGCCGATGTCGACGACCCAGTCGGCGACCTTGATGGTGTCCTCGTCGTGCTCGACCACGATCAGCGTGTTGCCGAGGTCCTTGAGCCGGACCAGGGTCTCGATGAGGCGGTGGTTGTCGCGCTGGTGCAGGCCGATCGACGGCTCGTCGAGGACGTAGAGGACGCCCACGAGCCCGGCGCCGATCTGGGTGGCCAGCCGGATCCGCTGCGCCTCGCCGCCGGACAGCGAGCCGGACGGCCGGTCCAGGGAGAGGTAGTCGAGGCCGACGTCGAGCAGGAAGTTGAGCCGCTCCTGGATCTCCTTGAGCACCCGCTCCGCGATCTGCTTCTCGCGCTGGCTCAGCTCGAGGGTGCGCAGGAAGTCGGCGCACTCGTTGATCGGGAGGCGGCAGACCTCGGCGATCGACTTGCCGCCCAGGGTGACCGCCATCGAGACCGGCTTGAGCCGCGACCCGTCGCAGCCCGGGCACGGCACCTCCCGCATGAAGCCCTCGAAGCGCTCCCGGCTCGTGTCGGACTCGGCCTCGCGGTGCCGCCGCTCGATGTAGGGACGGACCCCCTCGAAGGAGGTGTAGTAGGAGCGCTCACGGCCGTAGCGGTTGGTGTGCCGCACGTGCACCTTGGTCGGGTGCCCGTCGAGGATCGAGCGCCGAGCCTTGGCCGGAATCTGCTCCCACGGCGTGTTCAGGTCGAAGCCGAGCTCCTCGCCGAGCGCGTGCAGCAGCCGGGTGAAGAAGTCGGCCACGTGCGCGCCGGACCACGGCTGGATCGCGCCCTCGCCGAGGGTGGCGGACGGGTCGCTGACCACGAGCTCGGGGTCGACCTCCATCCGGGTGCCCAGGCCGTGGCAGACCGGGCAGGCGCCGAACGGGGAGTTGAACGAGAACGAGCGCGGCTCGAGGTCGTCGGTCTCGATCGGGTGCTCGTTGGGGCAGGCCATCTTCTCGGAGAACTTCAGCTCGCGGCCCGGGTCCTTCGCACCGAGGTCGACGAAGTCGAAGACCACCAGGCCGGAGGCGAGCCCGAGCGCGGTCTCGACCGAGTCCGTGAGCCGCCGCTTGGCGGTGTCCTTGACCGCGAGCCGGTCGACGACCACCTCGATGGTGTGCTTCTTCTGCTTGTCGAGCTTGGGCGGCTCGGTCAGCGGGTAGGTCTCGCCGTTGACCCGGACCCGCGAGAAGCCCTGCGTCTGGAGCTGCCGGAAGAGGTCGACGTACTCCCCCTTGCGGCCGCGGATGACGGGGGCGAGCACCAGGAACCGGCTGCCCTCCTCGAGCGCGAGGATCCGGTCCACGATCTGCTGCGGGGTCTGCCGCGAGATCGGCGCGCCGCAGGTCGGGCAGTGTGCGCGGCCGGCGCGGGCGTAGAGCAGCCGGAGGTAGTCGTAGACCTCGGTGATCGTGCCGACGGTCGAGCGCGGGTTCTTGGAGGTCGACTTCTGGTCGATCGAGACCGCCGGCGACAGCCCCTCGATGAAGTCGACGTCCGGCTTGTCCATCTGGCCGAGGAACTGCCGGGCGTAGGCGGACAGCGACTCGACGTAGCGACGCTGGCCCTCGGCGAAGATCGTGTCGAACGCCAGGCTCGACTTGCCGCTCCCGCTCAGGCCGGTGAAGACGATGAGCGCGTCCCGCGGGAGGTCGAGGGAGACGTCCTTGAGGTTGTGCTCTCGGGCACCACGGATGATCAGCTGGTCGGCCACTGCAGGTTCCTCGGCGTCGGTCGGCTCGGGAGGTCAACGCGCGCGGGCGCGTTCGAACAAGTGTTCGCCATGATACCGGGCTGGCTCAACCCGACACTCCGGGCTTGGATGGGCGACATGACCACCGCTCCCCTTCCCCAGCTCGATCAGATGGCGTCCGCCACCGCACGCTATCTGGAGGCACTGACAGTTCTCGACGACGCCTCGCTCCGGGAACCGTCCCTGCTGCCCGGATGGACCCGCGGGCACGTCGTCACCCACCTCGCCAACCACGCCGCGGCGTCCGTCCACGCCCTCACGCTGGTCTCCCGGGGCGAGCCGGGCTGGCTGTACCCCTCGCAGGAGGAGCGCGACGCCGGTGTCGAGGCCGGCGCCGGGAGGTCCGCGGCCGCCCTGCGCGAGGAGGCCGAGCGGGTCACCGCCGACCTCGACGCCGCCCTGCGCGACCTCGACCCGGCCACGTTCGGCACTCCCCTGTCGCGGCTTCCCGGCGGACCCGCGTTCTTCACCGTGGGCGGGATCGCCGGCGTGCGCCGCACGGAGGTCGAGGTCCACCACGCCGACCTCGGGTCGTCGTACTCCCCCGCCGACTGGCCCCTCGACTTCGCCACAGCCCTGGTCGGCCGGCGGCAGGACGAGCTCGGGCTGGACGGCCCGTCGATGGTGCTGCGCGCCACCGACAGCGACGAGGTCTGGAAGCTCGGCGCCGGCCAGGGCCCGGAGATCAGCGGTACGACGGGCGCGCTGGCGTGGTGGCTCGTGGGCCGGGGACGCGGTGAGGGGCTCGACTCCTCGACCGGCGAGCTGCCGGCTCTCGGACGCTGGCGCTGAGGTCGGCACGGGTCGCTAGGGTCGGCGGCATGAGCTACCACGGCAAGGTCACCCCCGGCGGCACCCCCGACGTGCGGGAGCTCCCGCACCTCGTGATCACCAAGCTCGCCGTCAGCGAGATGGCCAACAACGTCTACCTGCTGCGCTGCCGCGACACCGACGACCAGCTGCTCATCGACGCGGCCGACGACGCGCCGCGGATCCTGTCGCTGGTCGGCGGCGACGGCCTGTCCACCGTGGTCACCACCCACCAGCACTGGGACCACCACCGGGCACTCGCCGCGGTCGTGGACGCCACCGGCGCCGAGACCGTCGCGGGCACCGACGACGCCGACGAGCTGCCGGTGCCCGTCGACCACCGTGTCGGCGACGGCGACCGGGTCGAGGTCGGCTCCTGCTCGCTCGAGGTGATCCACCTCGTCGGCCACACGCCCGGCTCGATCGCCCTGCTGTACGACGACCCCGAAGGCACCCCGCACCTGTTCACCGGCGACTCGCTGTTCCCCGGCGGCGTCGGCAAGACCTGGAAGCCCGAGGACTTCACGTCCCTGCTCGACGACGTGACCCGCAAGGTGTTCGACCGGCTGCCCGACGAGACCTGGTTCTACCCCGGCCACGGCGACGACTCCACCCTCGGCGCCCAGCGCCCGCACCTCGGAGAGTGGCGCGAGCGCGGCTGGTAGGTGCCGCACGGGATCGGCGGTTCGACCGTGCCGGGACGCCTTGCCCGCTTAGGGTTCCCGCATGGGGAAGTGGCTGCAGCTCGGGATCACCGCTCTGGTGGCGCTCGTCTTCGGCTTCATCGGCGCCGTGGTCGCGGTCAACGTGCAGCACGACTCGCTGGTCGGGCCGCAAGGCCCCGCGGGCCTGGCGGGCCCGCCCGGCGCCAAGGGGCCGCAGGGTGATGCGGGAGCCCAGGGCGAGCCGGGCACCAACGGTGCCAACGGGCGCAACGGCAAGAGCGTGAAGAAGGCGTCGACCAACCTGGGCACCACCGGTTGCGCCGGGAGCTCGCAGCAGGTCGTCACCGACGTGACCGTGGACAGCAAGAAGACGATGCACGTCACCAAGAAGGACGTCTGCGTCACCAAGTAGCATCGCCGCGGTGAACGCTCCCCCGATGCCCGAGGACCTGCTGGCCAAGGCACGTGCCGCCAAGGGGTTCATGCCCGAGGACGAGGGCGCGCTGCTCTACGAGGTCGCGGCGCAAGCGCTGACGACGGGTCCGGGGCTCGAGGTGGGGACCTACTGCGGCAAGTCGGCGCTCTACCTCGGCGCCGCTGCCCGTACGGCGTCCAGCACCGTCTTCACCGTGGACCACCACCGCGGCTCGGAGGAGAACCAGGCCGGGTGGGAGCACCACGACACCTCGCTGGCCGACCCGGAGTTCGGTCTGCTCGACACGCTGCCGACGTTCCGGCGCACGCTCAAGGACGCGGGACTGACCGAGGAGGTCGTCGCGGTGGTCGGCCGGAGCACGACGGTGAGCCGGCACTGGCGCACCCCGCTGGCGCTGCTGTTCATCGACGGCGGGCACGCCGAGGAGCACGCGCGCAACGACTTCCGGGGCTGGGCGCCGTGGGTGGCGCGCGGCGGCGTGCTCGTCGTGCACGACGTGTTCCCGGACCCGGCGGACGGCGGGCAGGCGCCCTACGAGGCGATCTACCTGCCGGCGCTCGCGCACGGCTTCGAGCACGAGCAGACCGTCGGCAGCATGCGGGTGCTGCGCCGCACCGGCGGCGACGCCGGCGACCCGGTCAGCTGACGGCGACCTCGGCGCAGCCGCACTCGAGGCCGATCTCGGCGAAGTCGCCCGGCATCGACAGGCCGCGGAAGATGTCGCTGCCGGGCGTGGTCTGCGACAGCGCGTCGACGGCGAGGATCACCGCGGCCGCCGTGTAGGTGGTGTGCTCGCGCGGCCAGATCGCCTTGTCCTCGAAGACGTAGCCGGTCCAGTAGCCGCCGGTCCCGTCGCGCAGGTGCTGCATGTCCGCGAGCAGGCTCAGTGCCCGCTCCCGCTCCCCGACCGCGTCCAGGGCCAGCACCAGCTCGCAGGTCTCCGCACCGGTCACCCAGGGGTTGGTGTCGACGCAGCGGATGCCCAGGCCGGGCACCACGAAGTCGTCCCAGCGGGTCTCGAGCAGCTCGTGCGCGTCGTCACCGCGGACGGCGCCGCCGAGCACCGGGTAGTACCAGTCCATCGAGAACGTCGACTTGTCCGCGAACAGGTCGCGGTGCCGGCGCAGGGCGTGGCCGAGCCGTCCGGCGGCCAGCTCCCACTCCGGCTGCGGGTCGCCGATCAGCTCGGCGAGCGCGAGACCGCAGCGCAGCGCCTGGTAGATGCTGGCGCTCGCGGCGAGCAGCGCCTCCTCGTTGACGCGGCCCCCGGCCTCCTGCGACCAGGCGATGCCGCCGTACGGCAGCTGCAGGCCGACCACGAAGTCCAGCCCGCGTCGTACGGCGTCCCAGCACCGGCCCACGAACGCCTCGTCGGAGCGCACCAGCCAGTGGTGCCACACACCGACGGCGAGGTAGGCGCACATGTTCGTCTCGCCCGAGGCGTCCTCGACGACGCCGGCGGTGAGCCGCATCGGCCAGGAGCCGTCCGGGCGCTGGGTGCGCAGGCACCAGTCGTAGGCACGCTCGGCGGCCTCGACCTCGCCGCCGACGAGCATCCCCATCGCGGCCTCGACGTGGTTCCACACGTCGGTCTGGGCGCCCGGCGACCACGGCACCGCGCCGTCGGCCTCCTGGGTGGCCGCGATCGACGCAGCGGTCGCGGCGACGTCGTGCGCCGACAGCAGGCCGGGCAGCGAGGGCAGGGTCTGGGTGCTCATGCGACCCCCAGGTCGGGCTTGCGCAGGTAGAGCACCATGCTCTTGCCGATCAGCGGGTTGAGCGCCCGCTCCGCGAGGCGGGTGAGCGTGCTGACCCGCGGCGTCCGCATGATGTCCCAGACCAGGACCTGGTGGTAGGCGCGGACCAGGGGGTGCTCGTCGTTGTCGACGCCCACGGCGCACTTGAGCCACCAGTAGGGGCTGTGCAGCGCGTGCACGTGGTCGCGGCCCTCGAAGACCAGGCCGGCAGCCTCGAGCTTCCCGACGAGCTCGTCGCCGGTGTAGACGCGCACGTGCCCGCCCTCGACCTCGTGGTAGGCGTCGGACAGCGCCCAGCAGACCTTCTCGGGCAGCCAGCGCGGCACCGTGACGGCGATGGTGCCACCGGGACGCAGCACCCGGACCAGCTCGGCGATCGCGTCGACGTCGGCGGGGATGTGCTCGAGCACCTCGGCGGCCACGACCCGGTCGAACTCGCCGTCACCGAACGGCAGCGCCAGGGCGTCGCCCTCCTTGACGTCGGCCTCGGCGCCCTCGGGCACCTCGCCGGCCTCGGCCATCGCGACGAACAGGTCGCGCACGCCCGACAGCTCGTCGGCGTCCTGGTCGAAGGCGATCACGTCGGCGCCGCGGCGGTACATCTCGAACGCGTGCCGTCCGGCGCCGCAGCCCATGTCGAGCACGCGGTCGCCCGCGCGCAGCCCGAGCCGGTCGAAGTCAACGGTCAGCATCGAAGGTCCTCACTTCTGGAAGGCGGTGATGACCGCGTCGTAGGCGGCCGCGGTGGCCTCGGCCACCGCGTGCCAGCTGTAGTGCTCGAGGGCGCGCTCGCGACCGACGGCGCCCATGCGGGTACGGCGTTCCGGGTCGTCGAGCAGCGCGCCGATCGCCTGGACCAGCTCGCCGACGTCACCGGGCGTGACCAGGTCGGCGCACAGCCCCTCGGGGCCGACCACCTCGGGGATCGCGCCAGCGCGCGACACCACGAGCGGCGTGCCGCAGGCCATCGCCTCGACCGTGGGCAGCGAGAAGCCTTCGTAGAGCGACGGCACGCAGGCGACCTCCGCGGACCCGACGGTCGCGGCGAGCTCCTCGTCGGTGATCCCGTGCACGAACCGGACCGCGTCGGCGATGCCGAGCCGGTCGATGATCTTCTCGGTCTCGCCGCCCGGCTTGGGCCTGGTGACGAGCACCAGCTCGACGTCGCGCTCGGTGCGGAGCTTGGCGACCGCCTCGAGCAGGTGGCCGATGCCCTTCATCGGGGTGTCGGCGCTGGCCATCGCGACGATCCGCCCCGGCACCCGCGGCGCGGTCGGCGGTGCGAAGACGTCGTCGACGCCGAGCGGCACGACCTGCACGCGGTCGGGGTCCACGCGGAAGTCGGCGACGATGTCCTGCTTGCTGTTCGAGGAGACGGTCAGGATGCTCGGCAGCCGGCGCGCGACCTCGCCCTGCATGCGCAGGAAGCCGTACCAGCGGCGCAGCGACACCCGCCGGCGCCAGGTGGTGGCGGCGGCCAGGTCGACGCGGCGGTCGAACGTGATCGGGTGGTGGATCGTGGTCACCAGCGGCAGCCGCTTCGCGACCGCGAGCAGGCCCCAGCCGAGCGTCTGGTTGTCGTGCACGACGTCGAACTCGTCGGCGCGCTCGCGCAGCACCTTCGCCGCCCGACGGCTGAACGTCCACGGCTCGGGGAAGCCGGCCGTCCACATGGTCAGCACCTCGAGCACGTCGGTGAGGTCGCGGATCTCCGACAGCCTCGGCGTGCGGAACGGGTCCGGCTCGCGGTAGAGGTCCAGGCTGGGCACCTTGGTCAGCCGCACACCCTCGTCGAGCTCGGGGTAGGGCTGCCCGGAGAGCACTTCGACGTCGTGCCCGAGGCGGGCCAGCTCGCGGGACAGGTGCCGGACGTAGACGCCCTGACCTCCGCAGTGCGGCTTGCTGCGGTAGGACAGCAGAGCAACGCGCACGGGACCTCCGACCACTCCAGAACCAGAACATGTTTCACCGGAGGGCCAGAGGCACCCGCGGGATTGTTAGCCTACGGGGTGTCTCGGGGGGCTCCGGACCTGTCCGTGCCCGACGAGACCTCCGCCACACCGCGCGGAACGACCGGACGGGAGCAGCCCACCGTGAGCACCAGCTCGCTGACCTACGACGACCTCGGCTCGGCCGCACAGCGGGAGCGTCGACGACGCATCCTCGAGGCGACCGTCGGGCTGGCGTCCGAGGGCGGCTTCGAGCAGATGCAGATGCGGGCCGTCGCCGAGCGGGCGGACGTCGCCCTGGGCACGCTCTACCGCTACTTCCCCTCCAAGATCCACCTGCTGGTGAGCGCGCTGGCGCAGGAGCTCGAGCGGGTCACCGAGCAGATCACCCGGCGGCCCATCCCCGGGGCCACCCCGGCCGACCGGGTGACGCACGTGCTGGGCCGCACCACCGTGCTCCTCCAGGACGACCCGCACCTGACCGAGGCGCTGACCCGGGCGTTCATGTTCGCCGACAAGTCCGTGAGCGCGGAGATCCAGGCGGTCGCCACCCAGGTGACCCGGCTGCTCGGCGCCGCCATGCACGAGCCCGGCCAGGAGCGCGCCACGCCGACCGAGGACGAGATCGCGGTGATGCGCGTGATAGGCGACGTGTGGCTGGCCAGCCTGGTGCAGTGGGTCACCGGTCGCACCTCCGCCACCGACGTGGACCGCTCGCTCGACGTCGCGGTACGGCTGCTGCTGCGCTGACCAGCAGGGCCTAGGGTTCTGGGCATGCTCACCGACGCCCTCGAGCAGAGGGTCGCGTCCTTCCTGGCCGGCGGTCCGGGAACCGTCTCCGTCTTCCTGGGTACGGCGTCCGGCACCTCGGTCGCGCAGGTCGCCGCGGACGCCGCGCACTACGCCGCGAGCACCATGAAGCTGCCGCTCGTCGTCGCGGCTTACCGGCTGCACCAGCGCGGCGCGCTCGACCTCGACGCCCCCGTCCCGGTGCACAACGCGTTCGCCTCCGCCCTCGACGGCAGCGCGTTCTCGCTGCTCCAGGAGGACGACCAGGACGACGCCACCTGGGCCCGGCTCGGGGACGCCGTACCCCTGCGGACGCTGGCGCGGCACGCGGTCGTGCACTCCGGCAACCTGGCCACCAACCTGCTGCTCGAGCACGTCGGGACGCCGGAGGTGGCCCGGGTGCTCGCGGACGCCGGCTGCTCCTCCACCACCGTGGTCAGCCGCGGGATCGGCGACGCCGCGGCGCGCGAGGCCGGGCTCGACAACCTGGTCACCGCCGCCGACCTGGGCCGGGTGATGGCCGGGGTGAGCGCCGAGGTGGAGGCGGTGCTCGCCGACCAGCAGCACCGCGACGGCATCCCCGCGGGCCTGCCCGCCGGGACCTACGTCGCGAACAAGACCGGCTGGGTGGACGGGGTCACCCACGACGTGGCGCTGGTCCGCCCGGAGGGCCGCGACCCCTACGTGCTCGCGGTCTGCACGACCGTCGACGTCCCCGAGGACGACGCGCACGCACTCATCGCGGCCCTGAGCCGCACCGTCTGGGAGGACTGGCCGTGAGCCGCATCGAGAGAGTCACCGCGACCCGGGTCAGCACGCCGCTGCACACGCCGTTCGTGACCGCGCTGCGGCGCACCACCACCACCGAGACGGTCGTGGTCCGGGTCACCGACTCCGACGGCGTGACCGGCTGGGGCGAGGCGCCGCAGGTGTGGCAGGTGACCGGCGAGTCCCTCGCGGGCGCCGAGGCCTGCCTCACCGGGCCGATCAGCCCGGTGCTGGTCGGCGCCGACCCCGACGACCTGGTCGGGCTCGGCCAGCGGATCTCCGCGGCGGTCGCCGGCAACCACGGCGCGAAGGCCGCCGTCGACGTGGCGCTGCACGACCTGGCCGCCCGGCGTCGCGGTGTCAGCCTCCCGGTGCTGCTGGGCGGCACGACGCTGCGGGTGCCGACCGACGTGACGCTCGCGGCCGGCGACGCCTCGAGCCTTGCGACCGCCGCCAAGGAGCGGGTCGCCGACGGGTTCGGGGTGCTGAAGCTGAAGGTCGGCACCGACGCGGCCGGCGACGTCGCCCGCGTCCGCGCGGCCCGCCAGGCCGTCGGCCCCGACGTCGCCCTGCGGCTGGACGCCAACCAGGGCTGGACCCCGCGGGAGGCGGTCCGGGTGATCCGCGCCCTCGAGGACGCCGGCTGCGACGTGGAGCTGGTCGAGCAGCCGGTCGTCGCCGCCGACCTCGACGGGCTGGCCTGGGTGACCGGCCGGGTCGGCACCCCGGTGATGGCCGACGAGTCGGTCTACGGGCTGCGCGACCTGACGGAGGTGCTGCGCCGGCACGCGGCCGACCTGGTCAACGTCAAGCTGGCCAAGTGCGGCGGCCTCCGGGTCGCGGGCGCCCTGCTGGAGCTGGCCCGCGCGCACCAGGTCGGCACCGTCGTCGGCTCGATGATGGAGACCCACATCGGCGTCGGCGCGGCCGCCAGCCTGGTCGCCGCGCACGGCACCACGCTGACCTCCGACCTCGACGCGGCCTGGTGGACCGCGTCCTCCCCGGTCGTCGGCGGGCTGCGCTACGACGGCGCGACCGTCGTGCTGCCCGACGCGCCCGGGCTCGGCATCGACGCCCTCGTCCAGGAGAACTCATGAACCGGCACCCGTTGTACGGCGACCCGCGGATGCGCGAGGTCGCGGTCCCGGTGGCCACCGTGTGGACCGGCCCCGCGGCGCCGCGCGACCTCGACGTGGCCGCGGCAGCCGACCTCCCCGACCCGGCCGCGTGGACCGAGGCCCTCGACGCGGTGACCCCGGAGGAGGGACGTCTCGGCCTGCACGGCCGGTCGCTCACCCAGCTGCTGCTCGGCGAGCCGGTCCTGGTGCTCGAGGAGCAGGACGGCTGGTCGCACGTCGAGGCGCTCTGGCAGAGCTCGGCGCGGCACCCGGACGGCTACCCCGGCTGGGTCCGCTCCGCGCACCTGGCCGCCCCCGTCGGCACGACCTCCGGCCGGACCGCGTGCGTGCTCGACCGGCAGGCCCGGCTGCGGCTCGACGAGGGCCCTGCCCTCACCGTCTCGCTCGGCACCCTGCTGTGGGTCGACCTGGTCGGCCACGGCGAGGCGCTGGTCCTGCTGCCGGGCGGCCGCCGCGGCTCGCTGCCGCTCGCGGCCGTGCGCCTCGGCGACAAGGCCGACCTGCCGTCGTACGACGGGGTGCGGGCGCTGGAGACGGCCCGGACGTTCCTCGGGCTGCGCTACCTGTGGGGCGGGACCAGCGCCTGGGGGCTGGACTGCTCCGGGCTGGTGCACCTGTCGCTGAGGGCTGGCGGCGCGCTGCTGCCCCGCGACGCCGTCGACCAGGCGGTCGCCCCCCACGTGCACGAGGTGCCGCTGGACGCGGTGCGCCCCGGCGACCTGTACTTCTTCGCGCGCCCCGGCGGGCGGATCTACCACGTCGGCTTCGTGTCCCGGCCGGTCGGCGAGGACGGCGTCCGGTGGATGCTGCACGCCCCCGAGGGCGGCGCCATCGAGGACGCCCCGATGGCGCCGGAGCGGGTGCCGTTCCTGGTCTCCGCCGGGCGGATCAGCTCCTAACGACGATGCGGCGCACGTTGTCGGTGCGGCCGCAGTCGGCGTCGAGCTGCTTGTTGCGCTCGGCCGCGAACGCCTCGCCGAGCCGGCGGCGGGTCTCCTCGTCCACGTCCTCACGGGCCGGGTTGAGGATGGTCAGCTCCTCCTCGGTGAGGTGGTGGTTGACCTTCCCGGCGAGCTCCTCGACGAGGTCGTCGAACTCCTCGCCCTGCACGTCGTCGGCCTCGAGCACCGCGAGCAGCGCCTCGTGCCCCTCGGCGTGCTCCTCCTCGCCGTGCTCGGCCTCGTGGTCGTCGATGGCGTCCCGGCGCTGCAGGGTCGGGTAGACCTGCTCCTCCTCGGCCACGGCGTGCGCCACGTGCAGGGCGGCGAAGGAACGCCGTACGGCATCGCGGTCGGAGGTGCTGTCCCGCAGCTCGCGCAGCAGCGCCTCGAAGCGCCGGTGGTCGTCGAGGATCAGGTCGAGGACGTCGCCGCCGGTCGGGCGGCCCAGGTCGAGATCAGTCATGCCCCGCACTACCCGGAACGCGCCCGGCACACTCCCCCACTGCCGGAACGGGCTAGAGACCGCTGCGCGCCTCGAGCTCCTCCGCGGACATGTTCCGCGACGCCAGAAGGCTGGCCACGGTCGTGACCGCGAGCGTGCCCACGATGACGGCGAGCGAGACCAGGATCGGGATGTCCGGCGCCCAGTGCACGGGCTCGCCCCCGTTGACGAACGGCAGCGTGTTCTCGTGCAGCGCGTGCAGCACCAGCTTCACGCCGATGAAGCCGAGCAGCACCGCGAGACCGTAGCTGAGGTAGACCAGCCGCTTCAGCAGGCCGCCGAGCAGGAAGTAGAGCTGCCGCAGCCCCATCAACGCGAAGATGTTCGCCGTCAGCACCAGGTAGGGCTCCTTGGTGAGCCCGTAGATCGCCGGGATCGAGTCGAGCGCGAACAGCAGGTCGGTGGTGCCCAGCGCGAGCATCACCACGAACATCGGCGTCATCAGCCGCTTGCCGTCCTGGCGCACCCACAGCTTCGCGCCGTGGTAGTCCGGGGTCGCGGGCAGCCGCTGCTCGGCCATCTTGATGAAGCGGTTCTCCTCGTACTCGTCGTCCTCGGTCGAACCGCCCCTGGCGAGCTTGACGGCGGTCCAGACGAGGAAAAGCCCGAACAGGTAGAACACCCAGCTGAACTGCGAGATCACGGCCGCGCCCAGCGCGATGAAGATGCCGCGCATCACCAGCGCCAGCACGATCCCGACCATCAGCGCGGTCTGCTGGTAGGCCCGGGGTACGGAGAACTTGGCCATGATGATGAGGAAGATGAAGAGGTTGTCGACGGACAGGGAGTACTCCGTCAGCCAGCCGGCGTAGAACTCGGTGCCGTACTGGTGGCCGGCCAGCGCCCAGACCCCGGCACCGAACAGGATCGCCAGGGCGACGTACACGCCGAGCGCGACCGAGACCTCCTTCATCGACGGCTCGTGCGGCCGGCGGCCGATGACCACGACGTCGAACAGCAGGATCGCGCTGGTCGAGATGATGGTGGTCCACCAGAGCCAGGTGGGGACGTCCATGGGTGCTCCTCCGGATGCTGGGCGCAGCAGGCACAACGGCCCGGCTGCGTCAGTTCAGTTCCGGAGGTCTCTTCCGTCCCGGCCGGTGACCGACGGGACCGACGGCGCCGGGACCCGCAGGAGGGCCCGTGATGACGACACCGCCGCGAAGGAATACTCCCCTCCACGATGCGTGGACCAGTATCCCATCCGGTCCGCAGGTCACCAACAGCGCCCACCGTCGAGGACCGCGCTGCCTAGACTGCCGGACGTGAGCACGCCCCTGCCCTGGCCTGACTTCAGCCACGACCCGCGCAGCGCCGACAACCGCGACCTGCGCGCCTCGGACCGGGACCGCGACGTGGTGCTCCGGGTGCTCGGTGAGGCGTTCGCAGACGGCCGGCTCGACCGCGCGGAGTACGACGAGCGGTCGGACGCCACCGCCAAGGCACGCACGCTCGGGGAGTTGCCGCCCCTGCTCGCCGACCTGGCACCCGCCACCGGGTCCGTCGTACCCGTGCCCGTCGTGTCCACGCCGGACGAGCTGCGGCTGCGGGCCGAGAAGGACTACCGGCACGACCTGCGCAACGCGGGGACCCAGGTCGTGACCATGGGGGTGCTCACGACCGGGATCTGGGCGCTGACCACCGGGGTGCACAGCTATTTCTGGCCGGGGTTCGTCATGCTGGCCGTCACGATCAACGTGCTCCGCCTGCTGCTGACCCGCAGCGACCACATCGACGAGCGCGTGCAGCAGCTCGAGAGGAAGCAGCGCAAGGAGATCGAGCGGCGCTAGGTGTACCCGGCCAGCACGTTGGTCACAGACGGCTGATCGGGGGCTTGCCGCCGAGTGCGCTGTGGCGCCGGACAGTGTTGTAGTCCTCGATCCAGGGCGCAAGCGCGGCCATGCGGTCTGCGTTGCTG